>JAEEGL016739171.1_pt1 | contig 36017 bp, 53 predicted proteins | sample 9134231 | NCBI WGS metagenome assembly JAEEGL01 (sample SAMN16246548, study PRJNA631951) | gut metagenome | biome: gut microbiome; feature: rumen; material: fiber-attached | host: Bos | place: Iran: Karaj | collected 2018-10
CAAGCTGTTGCCTGCCGGAAGGCTTCGCGAACCCCAGAGCGGAAAGTCGCGTGCCGACATCGTCATCATCACCAAGTGCCCCAAAGACCTCAAGCCCATGGAGTTCCGTGTGCTCACCAAGGCGCTGAACCTCTACCCTTACCAGAAGCTCTTCTTCACCACGCTCGAGTATTGTCCGCTGGAACCGCTGTTCTGCGGCGACGACCTTCAGCTCGAAGAAATCCCCAAGAACACCAACGTGCTGCTGCTCACGGGCATCGCATCGCCCAAGCAGATGATCGTGGACCTGGAACCCTACGTGGGAGCCATAGAGCCCATGACCTTTGCCGACCATCACCAGTTCACCAAGCGCGACATCCGCAAGCTCAACGAGCGATTTGCCGCCATGCCCGAACCCAAGATGATCATCACAACCGAGAAAGACAATGCCCGATTGTTCGGCCTGGAAGGCCTGTCGGAAGAAGTGCGCCACCACATTTACCTGCTGCCCATACGCATCCAGTTCATGCTGGGACAGGAACAAGAGTTTAACGAAAAAATCATCGGCTATGTACAAAAAAATTCAAGAAACAGCATCCTGGCTAAAGCAAAGGATGACCACAAGCCCAAAAGTACTAAGAGCCAAGAAGTTAGACCCAGCAGGATTAAATTCCAATAATTTCTATTATTTCTATTATTTGTCCCCCAGGGCCAAAAATAGATACTTTTTGTCCCTCGTTTGTCCCCCATTTGTCCCCCAATATTATGCATGAAAAAGGGGAAGACAGTAGATAAGTCTCCTGTTAAGCTAAGATATAAAAAAATATCTGGTGGAAACAGGAGCCTTTATCTTGATATCTATGACAGTGGCAAGAGAAAGAAAGAATACCTGAAGCTTTATTTAATTCCAGAGAGAACAGAAGAAGACAGAGAAAAGAATTCCAAAACCTTAGAACTTGCAGAGACTATAAGGGCAGAGAGAATCCTTAACCTGCAATCAAACAAGAGTGCCTTCTTTACACCAGAGAATAAGAAGGCGAAGATTTCATTTGCTGACTACATGGCTAATGAGATTGAGAGAATGAAACAATTGAGGACTAAAAACTATTACCGAAAATACAAATGTGTGGAAACCTGGATTAGAAGATATGATTCTTGTACAGCTTTGGAGGAGGTAAATAAGAAATGGGTGCAAGGGTTTATCCACTTCCTCTCAATAACTCCAGGGAAATATGGAAGAAAGCTCAATCAGAATACCATCTATGTGTACCTTATTTATATAGCTAACATTCTGAATAATGCTGTAAGGGAAGGATTAATAACTTCTAACCCCACTAAAAGCCTCTCTATATCTGACAGACCAAAGAAGTATGATACAGGCAGAGCCTATCTCACAGAAGAAGAAATCAAGAAACTCAGGGAAGTTCCTTCTCCTACTAAATATAATGACATCAGAAGGGCTTTTCTCTTTGCCTGTTATTGTGGATTAAGATACTCAGACCTCCAACAGCTTAAATGGAAGAACATTAAAAAGACAGCAGATGGAGTTACCATAGACATGAAGCTCCAAAAAACTCAAACTCTTCTTTACCTTCCCTTGAATAAAACAGCTCTGCAGCTATTACCTGAAAGAAAAAGAGACAATGACCTTGTATTTGCTCTCCCTAAGAGCATGGTAACTACAGAAGCCTATATTAAAGTCTGGAGTGAGTTTGCTCAGATAGACAAGCATATTACCTTCCATTCAAGCAGACATACTTTTGCTGTGAATATCCTGGCTAAGGGTGGAGACATTTATACCCTAAGTAAATTACTTGGGCACAAAAGAGTTTCCACTACTCAGATATATGCAGAGGTTCTTGGAGAATCAAAGAAGAGAACTATAGAGTTGCTGGATGATTAAATCTCTAACAATCCTCCAAGCCCATGCCACTTAGAAGCATTCCTAGCAAAGTTAGCTTTCTTAACCATAGCAGGAGAATAGTTCTCCTTGTTGGCTAAAACCTTTGAAGCAAATTCCTGTACTCCCATACCATGCCTAGAAGCAGCTGCTGTAAATGTTCCTTTCTTAGAAGGGTCTATATGAATCTTACCACCATCAGCATAGCTTATAGGGAATGGATATTCTGGCAAAGGGTTATTCTGAAGACTTGTAGCATCCATTAATCTATTATAGGCAACTGCTGATTCAAAACCCCTTCTCATATTATTTCCTCTATTATAAGGAGTTGTAGTAGCAGGAACATAATTGTTCCTTACAGCAGTACTGACAGCAGGCTCTATAATTGAAGGCATAGTAATACCTATGGTTGTTGGAGTCTGTACTGGAGTAACTTGTGTAGGAGCAGCATTGCCTGCAACATCTGAGAGAAACCATTCTTGTTCTCTCTTTCTTCTATCCATAAGACCTTTCTTAAACTTTGGATCTTTGCTGGTAGCATCCATTTGCTTAGCTGCTTCATAGAGATTGCTGTCAGCAAGAGCTTGGAATAGTTTTGGAGAATTGGCAGAAGTGAAATTGTAGTTATATTTATAGGACAGCAAAGCCTTCTGAGCACTATCTGGAAGAGTATTCCAGTTTGGAATATTCTTTTCAGCCCACCTTCTTCTATTAGCCACCTCTTCAGCTACAGCCATTCTATTATCGGCTTCTGACCACTTGTTACCTCTCTTTTTATAGAGAGCGTGCCATTTGGGGTCTGTGAGTCCAGAACCTAAAGTAATCTTACCATCACCAATATCTTCAGGCTTCTTATTGAATCCTTCTTCCCTAATAATCCAATCTACCAAATCAGCATCATTGGTATCTCCTCCTTCAGCAAAAATGTTATACTCTCTTCTCATGGTATCTAAATCTGAAATACCTCTGTCTAAGAAGAGTCTCATTACATCTGCCTTGTCTTTCATTGAAAGTTTACTCCAGTAACTCATAGCTTAATATTTTCTGCAAAAGTAAATAAAATGCAGAAAAGATAATCGAAGATTAGTAAATTGCTAAGAGTGTAATATAGGGTAGCTATGGAGAGGGATAAAAACTATGTGCAGAGGAATTGTCTGAAAACTCTCCACATTCTCATTACCAGATAACCTATGGTATAGGCAGGCGGCTCTCCCCTATCTTCAATCATATAAGTACTAAGCATAGCCTGTTTAACATGCTCTGCCTCATGGATAATAGAGTTAATATAATCTTCTGCTGATAAGTGCTTCTTAAGGGCAACAACACTTGTATGCCTAGCCCCATTACTACAAGTCACTGCTTTTGCATTCTCCCTCTTGAGCTCCCAGAATATCTCTTTGATATCATCTTTGGGGAATCCAATGCTTCTTAGTTCCTTATACAGAGGCCTGAGAAAGCCACAGTCCACATCATAGTAAACTATGACTTTCCAGTACTCCTCCACATTAAATGCCTGTCTTACCATATTACAGGGAAATCTAAATCATATCTTCCCATTCAATGGGGTTATCCATGAACATACAATCTGCATAAAACCTATTAAAGACAAATCCTTGACAGGCATCTGGGTCATCAAGCAGGTCTTTGATATACTTTGCAAGGTGCTCTTCATCAGGAACACTTTTGCCTAAGAAATCATTGGCACACATATTGGCTACATAGACAGCATCATACATCCTATTATTCTCAATCTCTATGTCATAAGAGGCAAGCATCTCATCCACCTGCTCTTTGGTATAGGGCTTAAGGCGTTCTTTCTTGCCATCCTTCTCTGTGTACATCCTGCTTACTGCTTCCATGCACAGCTTCTTATTGAAGTGGCATCCATATTGATTCAGGTATCTGTCCATTCCTTCTGGAATTTCATCATACCCACCACTAAATTTCAAGTACATAGTTATAAGGTTTTAAATAGATGGGGTGGATAGTAACCACCCCACCTTAATTAATTACATACCACCTCTACGATAGCCATACCTGCCTTCAGCACGCATGTCTTCCTCATCATAGTGTCTACGGTAATTGCCACCACGGAAATCCACATCTTCCTCAAGGCAGTCTTTCAGCATGTCCTCAAGCTCTTCTGTAAACTTCCTCATTCTCTTAACCTTCTTGAGCAGGTCTCCATGTTCCTCGCTGCTCCTAAATTTAATCATCATCATAGTTTTACTTTGTTTTATTAGTGCTTTGTCCTTTAAGCAGAGACAGTGCTTCTGCAAGCTGTTCCTGAAGAGTTCCAACTTGTTGTCTTAGTTCTTTGACTTCATTTGAGTTTGAAGCCCCAGGCATCATATCAGATAAAACATCCTTGTATTGAGGTATCCACTTCTTATGCTTCTCTATGGTTTCCTCATTGGTAGCTTCCTCACTGGCTTTCAGGAGAGACTTCACATAGTTATATAGTGACTCTTTATTATCGGCAAGAATGAAAGAGTCTTCTCCAAAGTCTGCTATAAAGTCATTGCTGTGTACTCCCTTGAATTCTTTCTGTTCACCATTGATATTGGCTACAATGTCAATATTGACTCCAGGGAACTGACCAAAGGCATTGGGATACTGGTTATTGATTGATGGGGTCACTCTCTCTATGGAGCCTGTGAACCACTTCATCTGGTTTCTTCTGTCTATGCCATGCAGAATACTGCCCCTACTTAAATTTGAAAACATTGTTGTTACTTTTAATGATTATACTTACACTGAACCTATTAACTGCAGAGTGTCTGCCCACCTGTCAAAGTAGACAAGGTATATTCCAGTACCAGGAAGATCTGCAACTGTTACATTATCACCACCAGCAACAGTGACATTGCTTGTTATGCCTGCCATTGAAAGCTGCACAGGCAAAGTAGTGGTGGTTCCTTCAGGAATAGCCTCAGACAGATAAACCAAGATTAAACCCCTAAAAGGTCTACGGTCAAAGTCTGGAGCAAACTTGAAGGTAACAGCAGTATCAGATACTACTACACTCTGGCTTTTGATAGTAGGAATACCATTGATATTCACATACTGATATGGAAATCTAGCCATTTTTCAAAACCTTTTAATTATCCCCAATAGCTCTGTCCACCAAATCCATAGCCCCAAGGATTGAATCCTGTGGCATAAGGAGTATTATTCACAGCTGTGAGATTAGGGTAAACCACAGGTACAGTGTTAGGAGACTTAGCAGAGAGAATGTTAATCTTCTCATTCAGTGAATTGAAGGCAGCAGTAAATGCCTCAGTCTGCTTGTCATTAGAAATCTGTCCCCTAAGCTGAGTGATAATATCACCCTGAGTATCAATCTTATTCTGCAGCTCTCTTTCCTTCAAAGCACAGAAATTGTCATTCATGGCAATAGTCTGAGCATTGATAGCATTCAGGATACTGTTAGTATTCCTGTCTGCCTGAGTAGCCAAAGTGTTAGTCTGCTGACATACAGCAAGCTGGTCTGCACTCTCAATCTGAGCCATCTGAAGCTGAGTAGCAGCCTGATTCTTGGCAGCTTCAAGAGTGGTAGCTGCAAAGTTAGAGGCAGCCTGAGACTGCAAAGCATTGGTCTGCTGACAAGTAGCAAGCCTGTTCTCACAGCAGCACTGAGCCAGTTGCTGACCAAGAGAAGCATTACCTGCCTGAATAGCATTGATAGTCTGCATTCCAGAAAGACCTACCTGATTACCTACCTGGTTAATGGAATTCTGAAGAGAGAAGATTCCATTCTTCACAGTCTCTACAGATGTGTTAGTAATATTTGCCAACTGAGCAGCAGCATCAGCCCTGCCATTAATAGCCTGCAGCAGTAAATCACGGCCTTCTGAGTTAGAAATCTGATTAGCAAGATAACCAGTGCCGTTGTTGCCACCAAAACCATTACCTCCCCAACCATTGTTACCATAGAGGAACCAGAGGAAGAGAATCCAAATCCAGTTGCCATTACCACCAAAGCCACCATTATTCTGCAGAGCAAGAAGAAGATTGGGGTCAATGCCTGAAGCTTTTGCCATAGCATCTGGGAAAACATAAACACCTTCATTTTGTGCCATAATACTTTAATTTAAATTGTTAAACATCTATTATCTATGTCCTTGCAAGAACAGCACAAAGGTATGAAGATATTAATGGGAGATGAAACAATGCCAAGGCCTTGTAGAACCAGTTAAGAATCAACTACTTGCAAAATCCAAAAATTACCAGATGCTAAAACAGTCAAATTCTGGCTGAGTATTAGGAATTTAGTAACTCATTTCACTTGAGTTCTTCTTATTTGTATTTTTGCAGAAAATAGTAAGGCTATGAAACCAACCTTAACTAACCTGGTAGCAAAGCTCCTGAGGAGAGCAGCAGATGATATAGATGCAGGCAACAGTAAACTGACTGATGCAGAAGCCGCTGATATTATGGAGACAGTGTGCCACAGAGAAATATCCAAGGCACAGGCCTGTAACTATCTCAATACCAAGAGAAGTCGCTTTGATGAACTTGTTAGGGAAGGTAAAATGCCTAAAGGTAAGAAAGTAGTAGGCTTTAAAGAACTCAGATGGTATAAAGATGAGGTTGATGCCTGCCTTAGAGAACTAAAAAGCAAAAACAAAAATAGACTGTTATGATTATATTTGACCAATTAAGGATTTCTGATGATGGCAGCAAAATGTTCATTGATGTCCATGTGAGTCAGGCAGTAGGAGAAGGTATATATCTTCAGAATATTGTTATCACTACTGCTGAGAATGTGCCTGAAACTGTATCCCTTACTTCTGTAGATAAGTATATCTACAAGGAAACCTTTACTGGGAATAAAACTGAGGCAGAGTTAATGCTGGATGTGAATGCATTTAATGAAGCCTTCAATAACATGCGTCCTAATGCTGAAGCTACTATTCCCTATTCAGGAACTTCTCTGAGTGGTCCCCTATTCTTTGTGTGGGTAGATACTACTGCTGCAAACTATAGTGCTGAAACTCCCTGCTTTGCTGATGAACCTACTCTTGGAGTTACATTCGATGCCAAACTTCTTTATCAGCAGGCTATGGGATACACCAAGGAACTTGCAGATGATTGTACTATTTCAGATGGATTCATTGATTTCATCTTGAATTACAGTGCTTTTAAGGCAGCTATAGAAACTGACCACTATTGTGATGCTAAAACCTTCTATAATCAGCTGCTTGACATTAAGAATAATCCAAAGAGAATTGCAGGAAGGGGGTGTGGATGTCATGGGTGAGATGGTTTATAATGCACTCTGCCAATACTTCGGAGTATTGCATAAAACAGGCTACTACAAGTATGCAGATGTTAAGAAGCTACTTGTCCTGATATTCTACTGGAACCTTGTGTATCATGATTACAGAGGTTTACTTTCAAAGGCAGACTATAGTCTGATTGAGCAGGCTTTGAATTGCCTATATGGTTCAACTTGTTTAATACCTTATCCAGATTATTTAAAGATGGGAAAATTACATTTAGGTGAAATGACAGAAATGGCTCAGCGTATTAGAAATGCTGAGAACACTAAGGTTGTTAAAGTACAAACAGAAGAGGAACAGGACACAGACCCTGTAGAGAATGTGGTAATTAATGATGTTCCCTCTTCTCTTTTTTCTGAGTAATCAACAATAAAATTATAATACTATGGGCTATATTAAGAAATTAAAGAACAATGAGCTTGTAGGAGGAACTGATAAGACTACTATCTATCCAGTTACTTCTACTAAAGCAGTATTTGAAGAGGTCACTGATGGTGACAAGAGTAGTTTCAAAAGCCAAGAGACTATTAATGGTGAGCATGATGACAGGATTAAGGGTCTTGAAAATGAGATGCCTGATACTGTCAAGAGTATTACTATTAATGGTGGTAGTAAAACATATCTTCCTGAAGATGGTAATGTAGAGCTTACTATTTATTCTGAAGGGGGTGAAGATTATCCTGGAATAGCTGAAGCTGTACAGAATAATGCTGATAATATTGAGGCTATTCAGAATGAAATTGGTACTGATACTACTGAAGACACCTTATCTGGCAGAATCAAGAGCCTTGAGAATGCTGTAGGCACTGGAGGTTCTATAGACCAGAGGATTTCAAATGGTATTACTACAGCATTAGATAGTCTTGATGCTGAATATTCTGATGACGGTGAATCATATATTGACTTCCATTTAAAACAAGCTGATGGAAAAATAGATGATTTTGAGATAGAAGACTCAAAATTGCAGAATGCTATCACATCTTTAACTAATGCTATTGGTGGAGGTAACATCACACTTGTGGAATCCTTGCCTGTGGCAGGAGATGCTGGTAAGATATACAGGGTAGTAAATAACGACAATACCTATACAGACTATATGTATGTAGCAGGAGAATCTACTCCTTGGAAACCATTGGCAGTGCATAATTTGTCTACTATTCAGCCTCAGATTGCATATTATACTTGTATTGCGCCAGGAAGTGGTGCATTAGAAACCAAAGTGTTTGTCAGCAATGGCTCTCTTACATATAGTACTGCAAATGGAGGACATATTAAAATTAAGATGGGAGAGGCAAATACTCACGCTGCTCCTGTATACTTAAAATTTAATACTGAGGATAGTACAAGTAAGCAAGTATACTACAATGGAGAACCTGTGTCTGCTTCCAACTCTTGGGATGCAGGTGAGGTTATCTCTGTGTACTATGACGGAACTAACTATCATGCTTCCAATGCCCAAGGAGGTGGAGGAAAGGCCGAGAAAATAAAGTATAACAATTCTCAGAGTGGTCTTACTGCCGATAATGTACAGGGTGCTTTAGACGAGGTGGATGGAAAAATCGGGGATATTGACCCAGTTAGCATCCAACTTACTGTGATAAGTAACAGCAGGTATATTATTGATAACGGTCAAGTTGTTGCCGATGCAAATTCCACTTGCAAGAGAGCAGAGCCAATAGACGTGTCTTCATTTGTGAAGGTAAAGGCATCCTTCTATCTTGAGCAATCCTATTCATCTGTAAGCGTATTTGCCGATGATAATGGGAATGTGGTTGGTGACAAGATTGTGAATGACGGGCAAAACTATCTCACATTCAATGTGCCTGAAGGTGCTACAAAACTATATCTATGTACCCGTGAAAATCCTGTAACAGGTGTTTATGACCCATTCGGAGCAATGGGCATTACTGGCAAGAGTGTGACTGACAGGCTTGATGAATTGGATGATGAGCTGACAAACTATGAGACCGTAACCAAAAACCTCTCTGTTTCAAGTCGCGGTAAGGATATAACAAACTTCCCGTTTGTTGAAGGAAGGACTTATAGAATCAAGACAACAAGGACTTCTGGTACAGCTGCCATTGCTATTAACACATACGAATCAGCATCTGGTGACAATTTCGTTGCCATAAATGGCATTCCCGAAGGGCAAAACTATGCTGAATCAGTATATATTGCCAATTCCTATCAGTATATTGGGCTGTGGGGAGCTGATGCTGTTGGTGTAAGTGTTGAAATTTCTTGGGAGAACGGAAGGAAGATAGAATTAATTGAAGATGAAATAAATGAACTGAAGGAGGAGATTCTTGTGTCTGACGACATTGGCTTTAACCCTAATGGCGAATTGGTTAGGACAGGAACGGGCATTTCTACTAATGCTTCATTTACGTTAGGTCAATACTCTCTTATCGGTACTGTGGAAACTTCTCATGTTGAAGCCAATATATCTGGTATTACTTGTAATACGGCTTTATTGGAGGCTGGAAAGACTTATAAAGTTGTATTTGACTATGATACGGACTTTGATACCTCCATGCAGTTCAGGGATTCTTCCTTGCAGAACCCATTAAGGGTAGTTTCAATCCCAGAAGGAACTGGCAGTATATCTACTAATGTGACCACCATAAGTGACGTAGGTGTCATTGCCTTCTTTATACCAGCCAACACTACTGGTTCATTTACGCTTACCAATTTCCACATATACGAAGAAAAAGATGTGCAGTGGGCTTATGATAAGCTGTCTGAAACCATTGCATCATATCATTCTATTGACTCTGAGGGCATAGACTTGAAGGTGTCTGAATTTGCCAAGGGACAAGGAGAAACTGACAATGATGTATGGGACAAGATTCTGCTGTTCTCAAGCGTGGTAAAATCACGCACCATCCACATTGACAGAAGTATGACAATCAGCCGTGTTCTTCTTGTTCCAAGCAACACGACCATTCTCATTGAGGATTCTACTATTACCTGTGGCAATAACTTTGCCGATAATGTATTCAGAGGAGTTAATGAGGATGCTTCCTATGTGGCAAGAGTTGAAGCAGCAGCCACGGTAAATGACTGCCCGACAGAAATAGAAGAGATTGAGAATATAAGGATACTCGGTGTAGGCAGTGCTCTTATTACAAGGACTGATACCAATAATTACATTGGCACTGACTATTGGGGCTGGAAGACCATCAACGTGTATTTTGACAGGTTAAAACATGCTGAAATAGGCAATATCACATTTCGCAAGACAAGGGGGTGGAATATGTGCTTCTTCTTTGGCTCTGACATCTACATCCACGATGTGAATGTGTACTCAAACAATATCTATAATGGTGACGGTATGGATTTCCGTGCTGGCTGCCATCATATTACCATTGAGAACCTGTATGGCCAGACTAGGGATGACAACATTGCCCTGCATTGCATGAAGAGCCAGGGACGTAAGACAAGAAATAATATATGGCCTTGCTTGTGTTCTGGATACATTGCAGCAGTTGCAGCTACTGATGCAAGGGCTTGTGACATACATGATGTAAAGATAGACGGAAGCACTAAGGATGGAAGAGACGGAGGTGCAAGCTGGCATAATGTGATGTTTGTGGCAAGAAGTGGTACGGAAATCTACAATGTGTCACTCAGGAATATCCGTACCTATGGCCCTATCATCGAGGCAACTCAGCCACAATATGGTGGTGGTGCTATCTATTTTGAGGACTTCACCGTACCAAGCCTTGATGATGACAGGCCAGACAATGTTATCCACGACGTGTGTATCATCAATGCAAGTAACAGTGATGATGCGCAGTATCCTACGGTTAAGAGCCAGCTGAAATGTGAGAATATATATCTGAAAGATATAACTACAAGCGTGAGTGGACAAGTTGCCATCTCGCTGGATTATCCTGATGGTTTTACTGTTATTGAATAAGATTTATGGCAACGTATAGAAATAAACAGGATGATACAATCATCAGGGGGAGTGAGTTCAAGCTGAATATCAGCATGGATGTCATTGATGAGTATCACATGGAGGATGTGGATTTTCTCTGCACCTTCAAGGCTGGAGGCAAGGCGGTAACTGTTCAGAAGAGCAGCATGATAAAGGTGGATGCAGATAACTATCTTGCTCCACTTGACTCTGCTCTCTTTGGTAAGGGTGCCTTGACTATCAGATATGAGACTGACATTCCTGATGATGCCTTCGCTGACGGATTCAGGCATGAGATAATTGATATTCCTACTAAGATTAAGATAGTATGAGCGGCACAGTAGTTGAGACCAAGACACAGAGAGGAATGGGAGTTGTGATAGAATCACAATATGCTGGACAGGGAGAGGTGAGGCTTCTTTCTGCCGCCCATGTCTCTGCTGGGATTGATGACAAGGCTGTGATTACTATAGGATATAAGCCCATTGCCACTGTAGGTGCTGCCATGAAAAGGCAGCCTACGGTGAATGTGGGGCTGGTATATACTACTACTGTCACGGATGAACTGGAGTTGTGGTGGTGTGACCAGTGGAGGATGTTGTGGAACAAAGACTTGAAAGTGTTATGGCCAGAGGAATCAGTATAAAGGATGTAGAGAACAAGGTTCAAAACATCAATGACAACAATGTACTTCCAATCTCTACGGGTGCTGATGTGCCTGAAGTGGTGACTGTTGGTGTGCTTAAAGAACATATCAATGAAGATATAGATACGGCCCTTGAAGGCAAGCAGGATGTTATCAATGACCTTGATACCATCAGAAGTGGGGCTGCATTAGGTGCTACTGCATTACAGAGTGAGAGTGACCCAACTGTTCATGCTTGGGCTAAAGAAGCTCAGAAACCCTCGTATAGTTATAGTGAGATTACAGGGAAGCCTACTCTTTCTACGGTAGCTACAAGTGGGTCATACAATGACCTCACAAATACTCCTACAATCCCTGATGTGCCTGAATGGGCTATATCTTCAACTAAGCCTTCTTATACTGTCTTCGAGATAGACGGAGCACAGGAGGAACTTGTGAGTGGCTCTAATATCAAGACCATCAATAATGAATCCATATTGGGTAGTGGTAATATTACCATCCAATGTGGAGGCGGTGATGTCAATGTGATTGAGAGCATCACTTTCAATGGCAGTGCTGTTCCTGTAGATGCAAGCAAGAATGCTGCTATCACCTATTCTGCTCCTGTCACTTCGGTGAATGGAAATACAGGGGCTGTGACTATCAGTATCCCTACAAAGGTCTCTGACTTGACTAATGACAGTGGGTTTATCACTTCTTACACGGAGACTGATCCTGTGTTTAGTGCAAGTGTGGCTGCATCTATTACTGCCGCTGATATTACTGCTTGGAATGGGAAAAGCACTTTTAGCGGAAGCTACAATGACTTGACTGATAGGCCAACTCTCTTTAGTGGTGCTTATGCAGACTTAACAGGCAAGCCTAACTTTGCTACTGTTGCAACCTCTGGAGATTATGATGACTTGTCTAATAAGCCAAGTATTCCAGATGTAAGCGGCAAGGAAGATAAATCCAACAAGGTTACAAGCCTTTCTTCTTCTTCTACTGATACGCAATATCCGAGTGCTAAATGTGTTTTTGATTTGGTTGGTGATATTGAAATAATCTTAGCTTCTATATGACATGAGTGTAGCGGATGAAATTTTAAGGCTTCAGCAAGCCAAGGCAGACCTAAAGACGGCAATAGAGGCAAAGGGGGTGACTGTTCCTGCTGCCACTACCATTGACGGATATGCAGCCTTGGTAGACCAGATACAGCAGGGAGGTGGAACTTTGCCTTATGATTCAGAAATTGAGTATCTGCAATCGGGAGGAGGCCCATATATTGATACTGGAATTGTAGCAAGTGGAGAGTTTGACATATCATTGAAAATCAAATTTACATCTCCTCTTAATACAAGCAATAATGTTGTGTTTGGCGGTATCAGAAGCTCTACGCAGTTTCTTACTATTGCACAAAAAACCTCCGGAAATCAATTTGTGCTTGGATATGCAGGCAACTTTTGGAATATTACCAATCTTGCGGTTGCTGCTAATACGTTATACAATATCAGCCTGCACTATTATAATGGCAGTCAATATGCCACTATTAACGGAACACAATATGGAGCGCAGACATATTCTGGCACCCTTAGTTCTGACCTTAGCATATATCTTTTCAAACGCCACCATTATGGAACTGACAGTGTTGCTGATTTTAAGGGAAGCCTGTATTCTGCGCAGATAACCAAGGATGGTGTGTTGGTAAGAGATTATATTCCTGTGAGAGTAGGAACTGTTGGTTTATTGTATGATAAAGTCTCAGGGAAACTATTTGGGAATATGAATAGCACTGGTGCTTTTACCATAGGGCCTGATGTGACATAATAATTATTTATAATTCTTTATTATGAGATACATGGTATTTTTGAAGCATATAGGTGTGAAGCTGCTGGGGGATTCTCCAGACGGTGCAGGGATGAGTATAAAGGAGGAAGTCATTTAGATTTCCTCCTTTCTTTTTGATGAAAATACAGAATTAAATATAAGAATACTCCAGTAATACTCAAATAAAGCAGAAACAGGTTCTTATTAGAAACTGGAATACCCCAATAGTAATCTACGATATTCAGTATCCAATTGAGAGATACATAATGCAGGAACAGCCTATGGTAAGTACAGAACCTAAACACATAACTTGAGAGGTAGAGAAAAAGAAGAGGCAGGATTGATACTCCACCAATATAAGATAGTATTGGAGCATCAATATCAAAATAAGACAAGACTGTGTTTAGCAGTGATGTCAATGCCAGAAGCATAGGTATAACTTTAATTACCCATACTTCTACCCTATAAAGTCTCCTCCTATCTAAATTCTCTTCCATATACCTTATTATATATAATAAAGGCAGACTGTTAATCTGCCCCTATTTAGTTTTCTTTTTAATCTTACCACCTTCATCATATCTCCTCTTGCCATTCTTGGTAACTCCTGACTTTGGAGTTAAAGGCTTAGGCCTTTGTGTTCTTGTACTTGGCATTCTTATAGATTTTAGAGTCAATATAATTCTTCAATCCATGAAGAGTAAGATCTGACGGAGTATCACTTTCCTTACCAATAAGAGTGTTCTTAACATCCTTGGCATAAGCCTTAGCTCCATTAATAGTATTTGCAGACTTAGAATCCTTCACACTTCCTACCAGATTGATGACTTCATCATCCTTGGTATCCTCAGTATTCTTGTCATCCACAACCTTCAAAGGTTTCACACTACCTGAATTAATGATATAGGCTGCAAAGCCATCCTCTACAGGTTTAAGCCACAATCCAAATAAGACCTGAGGCTTTGTTGTCGAAATAATAGTTTTAACGCTAGTCATATTTTTGTATTTTAGAATTTTACCTTCCTTACATTGGGGCAGCTCTAGAGGTGGTGAAAGATTATCTTTCTTGGTTGATTTCCTTCTGAGCTTCATTTCTTCTTCTTTTCTCTCCTCTTCTGCTGCCTCATTGGCCAGTTCTTGAAATTTTTTCCTTTTTTCTTTTTGTATGTATACAATCTCCCCTCCCTTGCCCAGGATTTCTCCCAAATTCAAGAGAAGAATTTCTAAGACGCGGTTACTTTACTGCCCTATACCTGCTTTCCCTCTACCTTTATCTCAGTCAGTCTTGGTGCAGGAATCTTATTATATCTTCTCCCTTTTTGTCCTATTGGCGATACCTCAACTCTATGTAAATGAGTCTACTAGCCAACTTCTGACCCCTACTAGATTTCTCCCCTCAGGGTGATCAGAGCAACTGACTTACTCTGGGACAGTGCAAATATACATATTTATATAATACCCTCAAACAAAATAATTGTTAAAATTAACCTCTTTAACAAAACTTTTGATAGGTTTTTGCATTTGAGTATGTCTTGGCTCCCAATTACCACCCCATTCTCCATTAGTACACATGCCCATTATAAAAAGAACTACTATTACTATGATAGCAGATATTATCATGTTAAGGCAACTTTTGCCGTTACTTGCTCCTTCTTTTTCTTCTTTTTCACTGAATAAGGAAGCCCACACTGTTCCTATAATTGCAAACAGGATAACTACCCCAAAAATTACTCCAGCAATAACTTGAATTGTGTCCAATGTTTCCATAATAATTTAATTTTAAAATACTTATCTCCATAACGATTTAAGCTCCTTTTTATTTTATTTTTCTAAGAATTTTTATCTTAAAAAACTTAAGTAGGCAGGATGAAAAATTTTAAAATTTTTTCTAGAATTTTTTTTGAGTTGTAGTTATGTAAGAGGGGAATAGGACACCCATACCCCTACCTGTCTTCGGAGAAGGGGGTTTCCTCCCCCCAACTCTAATGGAAGGTGTTCCACGTTGGAACTTTGATATAACTTCCATTGTGTCCCTAAAAACATTACAACTATGACACAGAAAGAGACAAAAACCCAGTTTGAGAACCGAGTTAACGTAGACCACATCACAGAGATTGATGCTGCAGGTAACAAGAAAGAAGCCTATCTGACCAAGCCCACAGGCTTCACAGAGACCAAGAACTCTTTAGGTGCTGATGGTCTTGACACCAATGAAGAAGGCACTCGCCTCTACTTCTTCTCCAAGGAAGAGTTGGTAGGTGATTACCGTCTTTCCAACAACCTGAAGGGAAAGTCTCCCAAGGAACTTGTAGAGCAGAAGCACTGCCTGCTGTTCTTTGAGAGTTGGTATCCTGCAGAGAACAGGTGGGTGAAGCAGGTTGCTGTAGGCAAGCCAAAGGAGAAGTCTGATAAGGCAGTAAACATCTAATCAGATGCCATAAGTGCTTGAGTTACAAGGGGTTAGGTGGCCAGCAATGGCTCACCACCCTTTTAAACCCTATGGATTGAATACAAATAACCTTTATCTGTATAATATTCTATAGCACTTTTTGCTCTTTAGACTAATAATCTACCATACATAAAATATCCCACAACAGTACCTGAGATTACATCAAATAAGGTACACTTCATTGTGATAATGATGTGAAATTGGATTCATTGTGGGAACTAATTAATAACCCTTTAAAATCTTACAACAATGAAAGATTTCATAGTATTATTTAACAAAGTATTCATCAGTGTTACAAACACAGATATTGCCATGTTTGACAAGAGTACTCCTATTATCAATATAGCAGATAGAAAATGGATGGAGTTTGTGACTTGGGCAAATAAGGCTTTGAGTCCTAATCTTACACTGATTAATGCTTATATGAGCAATGATGGATTCATCTCTGCTTTTATTGACGGCGGTTTTTGCAAAAACAGTGCTTCAACTCTTAATGCTCACTTCAGTAATTGGTTCATTACTGCTAATGAGGATTTTGATGATGATGGTCGTCCTTTAGGATCTTCACTACTACTGAATATTCCTTATGTGGATAGTATTTGACTCTCTTGGTAACCCTATGAGAAGATTTAATTCTCGTAGGGCTGCTATTGATTATAAAACAGTTTTTGGTAACTCTAAATGGTATATTTATGAGATACATAGATAAATACAAAGGATGTGTAGGCTGTCCTGTAAAGAAATATTGTGGGACAATGATTGGTAGCATAAGACTTTGTAACTCTTACAGTGAAGAAAAATAAAGTAAAAAGAAAAGCATAAATACATAAACCTTACAACAATATGACAGCAAAACAACAAGCACTCAAGGACATCCAGGATGAACTTGAGAAAGAACAAAAGACCTTCATCCCCTTCATAACAGTCTTAAATCCTATAATGGGGCAATTAGTAGATGAGCAACTCAAAATGCAGGGAGTGAAGAGAATTCCCAGCAGAAGAAGGGGACAATTGATGGCTCATTGCCTCTGTATATCAAAGAATAAAGTTGAATACTCTAACTATAAAAAGTATTATGAATAAGATGTTAGATGAAATGATGTACCTTATAGCGGGTATATTGTTTGTTACCTTTTTCCTTGCAGTAATGCTTGGAGATGGCAATAAAGGACTGCTTGACCTATTTTAGATTGTGACTGCTTTTTTTCTTTTTCATAAAGCCTGATTAGTCGGATTATTCTGACTGTCAGGCTATTTTTTTTGTTATCTTTCATACTGTCTGTCTGCCAAATATCAAGCCAACACAAATTACACCTATTATTATATATAGGATATGTTTAACTAAAAAATTTGTATTATGGCAGATATGCGTGATATTATCAAGTTTTCCTGTGATGGGGAGAAGATATTTGGTATAGTCATAGAGCACTATGCCAATCCACTTGATGAATTCAGTATTGTCTATGCAGACTATAGTCTTCATAAGGTATATGATATCAATGAAGATGCTATTCTGATGATAGACAATATCATTATTCCAGCCTGTGATAATGCACTGACAGATTTCAGGCTGAAAAGACAGCATTTGAAAGACATTGGTAAATTCTGTGATGAAATAGAATTTATGAAAGGGGCTATGAATTCTAAAATCAGGACTGATGACCTGTTTGAAGACATAGAACCTTTGTGACCTTTCTATCTTTAACACCTAGGGGTTCTTCGGAACCCCCAAGGTTTTTAATCTCAATCAAAAAATAGAAACTACCATCACCTTCCCATATATTAGGTAGGTGATTCAGCATAAGTTGGGCTTGATTGTTGTAAGGATAGAGTTCCCTTTCCTTCCAGTATAGCTGGTTGGAAGGGGAAACTCTTTTTAACAATATAAGCCCATAATAGTGGAATTATATCAAAAGTTTTGTTAATAGAGTTGTTTTTCCACTATTATATTTTAGGTAATATCAGGTAATTGGTATATTTGCAGCAAACGTTCATTATGTTCATATATTTTTAATTTGTGGAACAGTAATTCTCTATTGTGAAATACAGAGTTACACCGAATGACGTAACACTTTTAGTATATTTCATAAGGATTTTTCCTTCCCTGTTGTGAAATACGGAAGGTTTTTTCAAACATCATAGATAAGACCGCATCCCCTTAGTTAGATAAGCGTTTCCTAGGTAGACATTAAATTTTGCACATATCTTTATATATCTATGATGTTAAAGTCCCACAGTGGTGGGACATTTGAAGGTCTCATAGTTCAACGGATTAGAATAAATCTCTCCTAAAGATTAGATATGAGTTCGATTCTCATTGGGACCACAATACCAGCGGGTAGATTAGATTTTCCATAATAGGATGAAATAGATTTTGTGTTTTCATAGATGATTGGTATTCTTTTTAAAAACATTAAGTAAAAGAACGGCATTTAAATTGCTTGAGAAAGTGAATTAATTGTATCTTCATCTTTAAGATTATGTTATTTAGATTTTTGAGTGGTTATTACCGCATACCAGTTTGCTTGTGAAAGTAGACTGGTTTTTAAAGGGAATCCTCGGTGGCGTAAGACACTGAATCAAGAAAAGTATAAAAAGTGCTATTTCGTGATCAGCAGTCCTGCTTCTTTAAAAGTTTTCTTGAGCTGAAGGGGCTGTGTAGGTCTTTAGCAGGAGTTCGATTCTCCTGATTCCCACAGAGTTTTGTACATTGTGTTTCAGTTAAACATGTAGTTACTAACCAACTTGCTTGTGAAGGTAGGTTGGTTTTTTCTTTGATTATTCCTGGCAGGCATCTATAGGGTGTCTGCCTTTTTTCATATATCCTTTAACAATTAAAATTTTAAACTTATGGCTAAAAAACAAAAGAAAGTCAGAAATCCTTGGACTCAGAATGATGAGGACATTTTGATTAAGAATGTGGAAAAGCATGTATTGTGCCTTACTAAGGCATTCAATGCTACTTCTAAGGAGATTCAGCGTAGTCCTAAAGCTGTTGCTGCTCACTGGTATTCTAGAACATCAATGCAGTGTGGCAAGACACTGTTTATGACTGTCTCTGGCAAGCATGTGGCAGTAAATAGGAAGAACAGCAAGGGACAGCCTCTGAAGCTGCCTATCTACAAGAGACTCTTGGCAATCTTAGGATTGAACTATTAAATTTTATTGTATAAATATTCGTTCTTAAAAGTTAAAAATGAATATTTATAGAATATTTTATGCATAAAAATGCAGTAGATGCAAGAAAATTGTATATATTTGCAGAACCAATGACATAAAAAGAAAAAGCTGAATATTTAATTAAGTAGTAAGGATAACATTACAGAGTAATACTCTGTAGTAAGCCCTTACTGCCTTTTACTTTTGGCAAATATGAAAAATGAAATAAAGACACAACTCCAGCAAAAGGAGTTTGAAGCCTTGAAGGGTAAAAACAGGGTTATACTCAAATGGGCAACTGGATGTGGTAAGTCTAAAATGGCCATAGACCTCATAAACTATGCCATAGGCTCCATAACCCACAAGCCTGTGAGTATTCTCTTCCTTGTGGCTGAAAGGGCTCATATACAGAACTGGAAGGATGAATTTGCCAAGTGGCATCTTCAGAATGAAGGTACTGAGATAGATATTATCTGCTATGCTTCCCTGAATAAGGTGATTAACAACTCCTATGACATCATAGTCATGGATGAGTGTCACCATGTATTCACAGAGAAGCGTTTAACAGCCCTCTGGAGCCTTTCAAAGAACATAGGCAGTAATTCCTTCATCTTCTTGCTTTCAGCCACTCTGCCCTACTCTAAACAAGGTGAAATAGAAGATATCTTTGGGAGATTCACCATCTCCACTGTCACCTTAAAAGAGGCTATTAAGAAAGATATTCTTCCAGATCCAACCATTTATGTAATTGGGATGAATATGGATAACACTCTTCCTAATCAGGAAATTAAGATAGGTAAGGGTTCTAATCTTCCTGAAGTAAAATGGGAAGATAGGCATAGTTATATTACCAAGAGAATCCCATGCGTGATTAAATGTACACAATGGCAAAAGTATCTTCATCTTACTTCCACAATGGATTATTGGAAAGGAAGATATGAATTTTCAAAAAAAGAGTTTCATCATACTATGTGGGTAAATGGTGGAAGCCAGAGAAAAAGATTTCTTGGAGAATGTAAAACAAATGCTGCCAAAGAACTTTTAAATCTTATTCCAAAGAGAAGGAAACTTGTATGTTTTTGTGCCTCTGTGTCTCAAGCAAATATGATATCATCTACGAATACTATTTCCTCAAAGAGAACTGACAAGTATAACAGAACTGTTATCAACTCCTTCAACAAAGGATATATAAACAGAATATATGCAGTTGGTATGATTACTGAGGGAATGAATTTAGCAGACATTGAAGCAGGTATTATCATACAGCTTGATGGTAAGGAAAGACTTTTCATTCAAAAAGTGGGGCGTGCCCTAAGAGCCAAGTCTCCTATTGTGTGCTTATTCTATTATAAGAATACTCAGGATGAAAACTATCTGAAGAAAGCTTTGGAGAATGTAGATGATAAATTCATAAAGCATGTGGATGTAGAACAACTAAAAACTATGAAATTATGAAAATAACTTTTGATACTGCTGCTTGTAAGAAGCATGGGGAGGACCCTGATGTAGCCTTGTATCTCATATCTCATATTATAGGACATCCTATCAATATTGAGTCATTTGAGAAAGCAAGGAAGAAGGGATATCTCTCCTTTGATGCTCCTTATAATGCAGCAAGTCCTATGCCTAAGTACTGTCATCCTTCAGATACTGGAGAATTTGTAGCTGAAGGCATAATGGCTGATAGCAAGAATTCTTTCTCTGATGCCAGGATAGTCAATCTGGCTAATAAGATGAGGGAGATATTCCCTGCTGGTAAGAAACCTGGATATGCCTATACTTGGAGAGACTCTGAATCCTGTATTGTAGACAGGCTCAAGAAGTTCTTTCTCAAGTATGGTGACTATCCAGATGAAGACATTATTGATGCCACCAAGAGATATGTAGCCTCCTTTAATGGTAACTATCAGTATATGCAGCTCCTCAAATATTTTATTTGGAAGAACAAGACTACAGGTGAAGAAGTAGTCAGGGGAAGAATTGTGGGTGAAGTAGAAAGACAGTCACAATTAGCTGCATGGCTTGAAGATACTGATGAGAAGAAGACTACTGAAGACTGGGGTGTATCTCTGAGATAACTTAACATTTAACTGTATACATTATGAATAATCAGATTGATTTATTAGAAAACGAAGAAGGGCTGCCTAGAGAGCCTAAGAACAATGAGTTGGTAGAATCTGCATTAAACCAGTTAGAAGAGCGTAGAAACAAAATTCTTTCTGGTAGTCTTAATTGTGTACCATCTCCCTTTAAGAAATTTACATCAGATTTCCCAGGACTTGAACAGTCCCAGTATATCTGTGTAACCTCATTTACAAAGGGTGGCAAAACTCAGATAGTGAGCTATATGTTCATCTTTGAGTTAGTATGGTTTGCATATTTCACTAAGGCAAATATTGATTTCCACATCATTTATTTTGCCCTTGAAGAGACCAAGGAGAGAATTATGCAGAGATTTATGTCCTGGCTGCTGTTTAAGGTAAGTAAGAGAAGTATCCGCATTAATCCTACTAATCTTCGCTCTACCTCTAAGGCTGTAGACGAGGATATCCTTGATAAGCTGAGAGAGTTCAATATGCTTGGTATTCTCAACTACTTTGCAGAACACATAGAATTCCCCAATGAAGAGAATCCTACAGGTATCTACAAGTATTGCAAGCAGTATGCCGAGGATCATGGCACTGTCAAGAAAAAGACTATTAAGATAAAGGATGAATTGGGGCAGTTGCAGGATGTGGAAGTCTTTGATTCCTATGAACAGGATAATCCTAATGAATACAGAATTGTCATCATAGATACCATCAACCTGATTTCTGAAGAAAGGGGATGGAAGAAGAAGGAATGTATGGATAAGATGTCTGAGTATTGTGCAAAAGACCTCAGAAACAAGTATCATTTCTCCCCCATTGTTATTCAGCAGCAGGCATTTGAGTCTGAAGGTAATGATGCTTTCAAGTTAGGAAGGGTAAGGCCATCTGTATATGGATTAGGCGATTCTAAATATATCAGTAGGGATGCAGACCTTGTATTAGGATTGTTCTCTCCAGCAAGATTTGGTATTACTGACTATTTTGGATATGATATCACTGCTCTTAAAGACCATATCAGGTTCCTGGAAGTGATTGTAAACAGAAATGGTCAGATGGGAGGATTACTTCCCTTATGGTTTGATGGGGATGTATGTGATTTTAAGGAGCTGCCCAAGTCAAGTGCATATTCTGATGCCACTCCTGCAGATAAGGCTAACCTTGATAAGATATATGCCCTATGTAAGACTCTTGATGCCACAGGTAAGTACCCTGTATCTTCATCACCCTCTAAGGCTACCACGTTGCTTCTTTCCACGAAGAATGCGGTAAAACATATTATTAACTTCAACAAATTTTAAGTTCAATGGCAAAGATTTTAGTTTTAGCCAAATCTGGATTTGGTAAAACCACTTCCTACGCAGGCAGAGAAAAGTATGGAATTAAGGGACTAGACCCTAAAACTACTTTTGTTGTCCAGTGTATAGGCAGAGGTGTTCCCAATCCTGATTTTAAACTTGCTCCAGAACCCGAACTTAAGTACATAGCACAGTACAACAGGGTTCAGGTTGACACTATTACTGGACTGGATAGGTTTAAGCAAGTTGCAGAGTTTATTAACTCTTTCAAGAGACCTACCAATCCTTATAAGAATCTCATTATTGATGATTTTAATTATCTGTCCCAGGATTTCTATATGGCAAATGCTATGAAGGGAGGCTGGGATACTCCTAAGCAGATTGGTTATGGAATGGGCTTAATCTTTAATGCAATGAAGGGCTGTCCAGAGAATAAGAATATCATCTGCTGTGCTCACTATGAGGAGTATAAGGATAAGAATGGTGATTCTATCTCTTACAAATTTAAGACTACAGGTAAGATGGTAGATGACTACATTACTCCTGAAGGCAACTTTGATATCATCCTTTTTGGAAAACAAGGTTTTGATGCCCAAACCAAGACAGCTAAAAAGACTTTCTTGAAGGAATTTGATGGAGAGTTTCCTGCCAAGGATTCTCTTGGCTATTTAGATGCTTTGCCTGATGAGTTCCCAAATGATTTAAGTCTTGTGGTAGATGAAATAGCTAAAAAGTATCAGTAACAGCTCATCAGAGCACGAAGAAATAATCAAAATTAATTAATCAAAATTTACAACAATGGAAAAGACTTTTTCTAAGATTGAAATCAGTGTCATCAAGAGCACTGCAAAGAATGCAGCCCAGTTTGTAGCAAAGAAGCAGAAAGTAGAGGCTCAGATTAAGGAAGTGGAAGAGAAGGTAGCAGAGCAGATTAAAAAGCGTGTTGCTGAAAAGATTGAGAAGCTTGAAACAGAGAAGGCTGGATATCAGGCTATCATTGACTCCCTGAATACTCCTGTAAAGCAGATTACAGGCGGTTATACTACTGAGGACCTCGTAGATATCAAGAAGGAAGGCACTGGAAGCCTGGATTCTAAGACTGGCAAGGAGATTATGAAGACCGTGTATGTCCTGAAGTATCCAGACACAGTTATTCCTCCCACAACAGAGGATGCACCTGGTTCTGACTATGATGTAGATGTTGAGAATATTCAGCATGAGGCAGCTCAGGAGGAGGTAATTGAAGAATTGGTGGCTGTAGATGCTCAGGCTCAGGAAGAAGCAGAGGCAAACACTGACCCTTTCAGTGAGGAAGGCTGGTAAGACTCATTAAAAGTAACTGTGAGTTTTTTATGTCATCATTTTCTCACATTAGGGATGAGTTCTCTGTACTGACATTCCAGTCCCTCTACCAGTCAGGCAGTCATTAGAGTCCCTTTTTAACTGATTATTTAACTCTAAATTGATATTAATATGGCAATTAAGGCAAATGCTTCCTCACAAGGAGGAACAGGTTTTAAGAAGTATCTTGGTGTAGGCTCTTTCCGTGTTATGGGGGTTAATCCTACCAAGGAAGAGATGGAGAAGTTCTATGGAAGGGAAATTGGCAAGGCTCCTGAGTATTTTAAGGATAAGCAGGATAATGAAGGCAAAGCCTATAAGCAGCTCAGAGTTACATTCCTTCTTCAGGCTGACCTTAAATATGAGGATGATAAGCCCATCAAGGAGAATGCTGCCCTTAAAGAGCCTCTGAAGACCTCTGTCAGCTTCTTCATTGATTCTCGCTATTTCTATAATAGTGACAAGACCAAGGTACAGGTAATTGATAAATATGGAAGAACAGCCTGGTGTACTGTTGACCAGTGTAAGAATCATCAGATTCCTGTGTATAAGAATGGCCCTGCTAAGCTGGACCCAGATTATCGCCCAGCATTCAGGGGTGAGAATGAGCTTACTCAGTTCATCCTTAACTATCTCAATGTAACTCCAATTGACTCCTATAACAATAATACAGGGCAGTGGGTTACTAATCCCCATCCTGAGGACTGTGAGGGCAACCTGAGCAAGATTAAGGACTATTTCAAGGGCGATATCTCTGAACTTAAGGAACTGAGTACTCTGATGCCTGCTAATAGGGTGAAGATGCTTCTTGGTGTGCAGACTGATGACCAGGGAAAGCAGTTTAATACTGTATATAGCCGTCATTCCATGAGAAATGGTGCCCGTAGTTATACTGCATTTAAGGACAGTGTGGAAGGTTCCCAGATTAAGGATACCATCTATACCCAGGATCACGCAGGTATTATCACTAACCTTGTTGAATATAATGACGAGGTTAAGGAGTCTGACCTTTCTAAGCCTGCTGTAGATGACCCATTTGCAGCTGCAGCTGCTCTCCCTGAGGCAGGAAGTGACTTGCCTTTTGGAGACCCAACTGATGAAGACCCGTTTGCATAATTTCTAATATCCCCTGACAATGAAGGTAAACCCCAGTGAATGTGAATCAGTTTCTGATGTAATGGGAAGAGTATCTCATGCAGACTTACTTTCTCACTATCTTGGTATTGATTCCCTGCCTGTGCTTATCAATTCTCCCCTGAGGAATGATAGTCATCCTTCATTTTTCATTTACTCACCTGATGGCACTAAAGTCCTATATAGGGACTATGCCACAGGTGATAAGGGGGATATTTATTCTCTGCTGCAGAATAAGATGAATCTCTCTTTCTCAGAGCTTCTTCATAAGATATCTGCTGAGAAAGTATTCAGCAAGGGCAGTCTTACTAATAGTCCTTCTAAGGGCAAGAAGTTCACCAAGACTACCAGAGACCTCAGAGTGAGAATCAGGGAATGGAAAGAGCATGATATTGCCTACTGGAATTCTTATGGAATATCTCTCCCCTGGCTGAAATATGCTGAAGTATATCCAATCTCTCACAAGATAGTATATAAGGATGGGAACAAATACATATTCCCAGCTCCCAAGTATTCCTATGTATTTGTGGAGAGAAAGGAAGATAAGGTATCCCTGAAGGTATATTCCCCATTTGCCGAGAATAAGAGATTCAAGTGGGATAACTCTAATGATGGCTCTGTTGTTGGACTGTGGACTAAAGTCCCCAAGGAAGGCAATAAGATAGTCATCTGCTCATCTCTCAAGGATGCTCTTTGTTTCTGGGCTAATATTGGTATCCCAGCTATCTATGTGCAGTCTGAGACTACAGGATTATCTAAGACAGCTCAGGAGGTGCTGAAACAGAGATATAAGAACATCTATATCTGTTTTGACAATGATACTCCAGGTATAATGGATGCCAATGAACTTGCCTTTAATACTGGATTCACCAATGTTCAGCTTCCCCAATTTGAAGGAGGCAAGGATATCAGTGATATGTATAAGGCAAAAGGCAGAGAAGAATTTATCAGAATAGTTAAACCTTTATTCAAGAATTAATATGCAACACACAGTAACTTGTGACATTACTACGCCTGAATTGGCTGTAGAAGAATTATATGATGCTATTAAAGGCTCTTATGAGCTTGGGCGTATAAAAAGAGAGCAGGTAGAAGCTCTTGCAGAAATGACAACAGAGTTGGCAAACCGCTTAAAGGAAGAAGAAAGCTGTGGAGAATAAAAAGAAGATAAGTCACTTTTCCATGTACGAAGTAAGTGATACTGGAGATATATATTCCTTAAATTATAACCATACAGGAAGAAAACAAAAGTTAAAGCCTGGATGTATTGGGAGATATTTAGGAGTAATCCTTATTGGCGATGATGGCAAAAAGCATTCATTGTTAGTACATAGAATTGTTGCTTCCACTTTCATTCCAAATCCTCTTAATTTACCACAAGTAAATCATAAAGACTGCAATCCGCATAATAATAATGTAAATAATTTAGAATGGTGTACCTGTTCTTATAACATTAATTATGCTGATAGTAATATGAGAAGAAGTCTCAATTCTTGTAGGAAAGTAAAACAATATTCTCTTGATGGCACTTTCATAAAAGAGTGGAACTCTATCTTAGAGGCAGCTACTTTTTACAAGGTGCATTCTAGTGGGATTGTTTGTGCAGCCAAAGAAGGAGACAGACATAAAACTTGCAGAGGATTTATATGGAAGTATTGAGCAAAAATAAAAAAATAAAGAATGCCTCTGAGTGTGAGTATGAAGGAATTCACTTCAAGAGTAACTTTGAGAGAGACTGCTACAAAGTGCTACAAAGTGAAGGACTGAATCCCCAGTATGAGCCTCAGACATTCCATATATGGAGTGGAAAAAATTTCTCTGTGCCTTGTTATGATGTACACACAGACAGAAAGCTGAAGAGAAAGGTTTGGGGAGTTAATTCTTACAAGCCTATGGATATCAAGTACACTCCAGACTTTGTTTTTCACATCAATTCCTCTGGAGCTGAAATGATGATAGTCATGGAAGCAAAGGGATTTCCCAATGATAGATATGCCTATGTCAAGAAGCTCTTTCGTAGTTACCTTGAAAACAATCACCCACAGAGTATGTTCTTTGAGGTACACAACAAAAAACAATTAAAGTCCGCAATAGAAGTAATTAACAATTTAAAAAATCAGGAATAATGTCAGCAGTAGACAAATATATGAAGATGATAGAAGAAGAGGATGCCTCTGTTGCTCCCCAGTCTAGAAAAAGCTTTCAGGAAATAAGGTCAGAAGTTATCGAGTTTCTTGAAAACCATTTATGGGTAATGGAGAAAGAGTGTAAGTATCTTGATAACAGAACTGATGCAAGAACTGAAGAAAACTTTAATACCAAAGGAAAATACTGGGCTTGGGTCATTAAAGGCACAAAGGGATTAGTCAGTATGTATAAATAATAAACAACATGGAGAAAAAAAGTTTACAGGATATTTCTTGGAAGGTTCCAGAAGAAACCTATAGAAATGATTCTGCTCTTTCATACAGTATTCTAGCTAAATATGAGAGAGAAGGATTTTCACATCTTGATACTCTGTTTGACAGGGTAGAAAGCCCTTCCCTACTCTTTGGCAGCTGTGTGGATACTTTGCTCACTGATGGTGATGTTGCTTTCAATAATCAGTATATGGTTAGTGACTTGCCTTCTTTGGACCCTGGAATAGAACCCATAGTAAAGGAAGTATTCAGTCAGTTCAAGAACTCTTATACCAATATCAATGATATTCCAGAATCCCAGATAGCTCCTATCATCTCTCAATATGGGTATCAGCCAAGATGGAAGCCTGAGACAAGGTGTAAGGCTGTCAGGGAAAAGGGACAGCATTATTATCAGACATTGTTTATGGCTGGTGATAAGACTATTGTTCCCCAGAATGTCTATAATAAGGTATTTGCCTGTATAAGAGCTTTGAAGGATTCTCCCCAGACTCATTTCTATTTCAAGGACAATGACCCATTTGAAGAAGTAGAAAGATTCTATCAGCTGAAGTTCAAGGGAACACTTGATGGTATTGACTATAGGTGTATGGCTGATTTAATTCTTGTCAATCATAAGACAAAGGAAATAATCCCGTGTGACCTCAAGACTAGCAGCCATAGAGAGTGGGAATTCCCTGTGTCTTTCCTGCAGTGGAGATATGACATCCAGGCAAGGCTTTATTGGTTGCTTATCAAGCAGACAATGGATAAGGATGAGTATTTCAAGGACTTTACTCTGGGTGATTATAGGTTCATTGTAGTCAACAACATTGACAATCCTATTCCTCTTGTATGGAACTTTGCAGGTACTAGGGCTGCTGGAGAAATTACTCTTGGTGGTAAGACCCTTCGTCATCCTACAACAATTGGTGAAGAGCTTACCTATTACCTTGAAAACAATCCTTCTGTTCCTGTGGGTATTGAACTCAAGAAATCAAACAATATTGAAAAGTGGTTTGAGAACAACAAATAATGGGTAAGACATCAAAAGTAGAACTAGACAGCTACAATAGCTTCTGCCAGAAATTGAAGGAAGGCAGTGTTATTTATAATGTTGACCATACTAATGGCTGGGGAGAGTATCTTCTGGTTATTGACAAGAGCAGTATCTGCGTAGGTAAAACCCGTACCTATTCCCTAATACTTCTGGGTATCCAAAAAGAAAGGGGCAGATACTTACCTCGTAACCTCAAGATATCTCTCACCCCAGAGAGTGCAAGCCATATACCCTATCTGAAGTATGTGGGGTATTGCAGGTATGAACTGCTCTTGGTTCTCAGGGATGTAAACATCAATATAGGACTTGTAGCTGCCTATGGTAACACAGACTTGCATAAGTTCACTAAGAGTATGCGTATGAGAAAACCTCAGACACGCAAGTATAATAAGGATGGCAAGCCTGTAATCAAGAAAAACTCTAATAATAATTAATATGAAATTAAGGATTAAAATTAAAAGATTCAAGAATGCTGAAGGAGAACCACTGGTAGGTCTCCCCAAGATTATCAAGAAAGGTGATTGGGTAGATTTGTCTACTGCAAAGGAGGTAACTCTTAATGCTCCTCAGGCAGGTACTCTCAAAGGCCATGATGTAAAACATCGTGATGTCATCTCTGAAGTGACTTATATTCCCTTGGGCATAGCAATGAAGCTGCCTGATGGATATGAGGCTATTATAGCTCCACGCTCTTCAGCTGCCAAGAAAATGGGTGTCATGTGTGCTAATTCTATTGGCATTGTGGATAACTCATATCAGGGAGACGAAGACCAGTGGATGTTCCCTGTGGTTACTCTCAGAAAGACATCCCTTGCAGTAAATACCCGCCTTTGTCAATTCAGAATCCAGCTATCCCAGAAAGCAACCCTATGGCAGAAAATCAAGTGGCTCTTCACATCAGGTATTGAGTTTGTAGAAGTAGAGAACTTGAGTGAAGAAAGTCGTGGGGGCTTTGGAAGCACTGGAGTATAATTAAAATAATGTATTATGATTACGAATATTATTATCATTCTCTGGATTGCATTTATACTGTATCTGGTATATGTGCTGCTAAACAGTATCTACATCAAGAATAAGAAGGCAAACAACTATATGAATAACCTTCCATTCCAGTATGTCTATACCGATATTCCCTTTATTACTCTCAACATACAGGGAAAGGAGTATAACATGATTGTGGATTCTGGAGCTGCTGTGTCAATCATATCAGAGAGTGTTCTTGAGTCTCTTTCCTATGAGGAGTCTGAGAAGAAATATGACTTGGTGGCAATGACTGAAGAAGCTGTTCCTTCAAATGTAGTCATTATTCCCATTACTGTTAATGGTAAGGAAATAAGGGAAGAGTTTGTAAGGCATCCTGCAGAAGACATTGCTTGCTACAAGTCAAGGTATGGAGTTGTCATTCATGGTCTCCTCAGTTATAACTTCCTTAAGAAAGCAGGATGTAAGATTGATTTTGAAAACAAGAAATTTGTAGTATGATTTATCTTGTATCTCGCCAACAGGAGCTCTTTGATAATCCTGCCTATAGGACTATCAGTGTAGAAGAGTCCTTGAAGATGATGGAAGACTGGAAGGTTGTTCAGTTTGATACTGAGACCTCAGGGGTTGACCCTCATCTCTGTACTCTTCTGTGTGCTCAGTTTGGCAATGATGCTCATGATGCCCAGATTGTGGTAGATGCATCTACTATAGATATCAGGCAATACAAAGATGTGCTTGAATCTAAGAGATGTATTCTCCACAATGCCAAGTTTGATTTGCAGTTCCTCTATAACTATGGTATCATTCCCTTAAAGATATATGATACTATGATTGTGGAGCAGCTGCTTCATCTTGGCTATCCTTCAGGTCAGATTTCATATTCTCTCAAGGAAGTAGCATGGAGAAGGCTTAACATCAATATTGACAAGACTGTCAGAGGAGAAATCATCTGGCGTGGATTGGATACTGATGTTATTCTCTATGCTGCTGGAGATGTAATGTATCTTGAGAAGATTATGCACTCTCAGATAGAAGACCTTAGAAAGCAAAATATGATGAATGCTGCCAAATTAGAGTGTGATGCTGTACCTTCGATAGCTTATCTTGAGTGGTGTGGAATTCATCTTGACCAAGATAAGTGGAGGGCAAAGATGGCTGAAGACCAAAAGAATCTAGATGAAAGTATAAAAGCTTTAGATGATTTTGTAACTAGCAATCCTAAATTTAGCAAGTATACTTATGTAAATAAGCAAGGAGACTTATTCTTGGGGTATGACCTTACTCCCAAATGCACTATCAAGTGGAGTAGTTCGCAGCAAGTAGTTGGCTTTGCAAAAGAACTTGGCTTTGATACTAAAGTGCAAGATAAGAAGACTGGCGAAGATAAGGAGAGTGCTATGGAAAAGCATCTCAGGATGCAAAAAGGCATTAATGATGAGTTTTTAAGGCTTTATTTTGGCAAAGGTGATCCTGGAGATGAAGATTACTATGCTGGTTATAGTGGCAGTTTTAAGGTAGTTTCATCCTTTGGTCAAGGTCATTTGAATGCAATTAATCCTAAGACTGACAGAATTCACACTATCTACAGACAGCTTGGAACTGCTTCTGGAAGAATGTCTTGTGGTTCCCAGCAACCTAACACTGCTCTTGCTAAATATAAAGGAATCTCTCCAAAAGACTGTACATATCCAAATATGCAGCAATTGCCCCACGATAAAACTACAAGAGCTTGCTTTACGGCGTCTGAAGGGAATCTTTGGGTTAGTTGTGATTATTCAGCTCAAGAGGGAAGAGTGCAAGGGGATATTTACCAGGATGAAGCCATTCTTAAGATGTACAGAGAAGGTATAGATGGCCATAGCATGTATGCAAAGATATTCTTTAAAGACGAACTTAAAGATGTGAATGTCCATGATGTCAAGAAACTTAGGCCAGATTTAAGAACTAAAGCTAAATCTCCTGAATTTGCACTTGCCTATGGTGGAGGTTACACTACTATCATGCAACAGCTCAAATGTTCTGAAGAAGAAGCGAAGACTATAGTAAAAAACTATGAAGAAGGTTTTAAAGGAACTACTGAGTTTGCAAAAAGAGGCTCGGCTTTTGTGAGAAAGAATGGCTACATATTAATGTGTCCTCTTACTGGTCATAGAATGTATTGGTGGGACCATAAGGAGTGGCTTGAAAGACAAAAGTCCTTCACTCAGGAATTCTGGGAAGAGTATAGAGCTAAGCATAAAGGCACTGGAGATGCTATTGCCAAGGAAGTATCTATGCATTTTAGGGCTGCATCTAAATGGGATAGATTAGCAAGAAATGCTCCACCACAAGGCACATCTGCTTGTATGACAAAGGAAGCCACTACTAATATCTTTAATTGGATTGTTGCTAATGGTTACTTCGGAAAAATAAGATGTTGTGCTGTTGTTCATGATGAAACTAATTGGGAGTTCCCAAAAGAAGTAAAGGAATTTCCTCATATAGTTAAATCAAAAATGGAAGAAGCTGCAGCTAAGTATTGTAAATCTATAGAAATCCCTGCAGAAGCAGAGGTTGAATCATTTTGGAAGCATTAAATTATGATTTTAGGTTCTCATAATTCCTGGAGTTATCTAAAGCCTAGGCATTGGTGGCTAAGACCATTTGCTTTTATGGCTAAGTGTCAGTCTGTGGATATCAGACATCAGTATCTCAAGTATGATGTAAGATGCTTTGACCTAAGAGTGTCTTTCAGTCATGGTAATCTGAGCATTGCTCATGGATTCATGAAGTATGACTATTCTGAAAGTGAACTCATGGATTGGCTTCTATGGCTTAATGCAAGGGGTGACTGTGTAGTAAGGGTGCTGCATGAAGTAAGAAATAAGAAGAACAGTACTTCTGAGAATATAGAAAGCTTCCGTAAATTCTGTGCTAAGATAGTCAGAATGTGTCCTGATGTCAAGTTCTGGTGTGGTAAGAATCTCTACACTTGGGACTATGACTATGAGTTTGACTACAGGCCTAGCTGCAAGGAGATGTATTCTTCTGTCTCCTCTCCAAAGCTGTTAGATGACTGGTTTCCCTGGCTATATGCCCGTCTTAAGAATTCTTCTATCCGTAAAATGGATATAGAGGAAGATATACTGTTAATTGATTTTGTCAACATCAAGTAAAACAATGGTGGAATTTATCAAAAACTTAAAGGAAAAGCAGAAGATTAAGCGTAAGCTTGAAATAACACAACAGGCTGAAGATACTATCTGCCTTTCAGATTTCAACAATCAGGTGTACATTGCCTACAATGGAACTCCATTGGTAGTTGTGGAAGACTCTTGGAAATCTCAGGAGATTATTCAGGAACTTCATAAACTGCGTGATAACTTCATAAGTGCAAGATTAAAGGAGTATAAGATAGAGTCATGAGTGAATTAAACCTTACAAAAGCCCAGGAAAAGGCCCTATATCAGGCTAATATCCGTCTTACCATACTTTATCTGCTCCCAGACATTTGTGAAGCTCTGATGCAAGATATTCTGGATTATCGCAAGAAGGCAGGAGTCAAAGGCTTTATCTATGAACAGAAGATGTACTGGAAGGCATTCTTTAAGGATTGCTATAATCTCAGGAAGGTAATGAAGACTTCTCCAGAAGAAATACAGAGTGCCTTCTCTGATTCTTGTGAGATGATTCAGACTCTCATCCTGTCTGCCATTGACAGGTGTAGTGATGCAGATGCTCCTCTGATGGGTGAATTTATTGAACATATCAAGTCCTATCCCTCTAAAAGGGATATTGAAATCAATGACTAAATAAGCAATATGTCAAGGAGAGGATTAAAACAGTGGACACACGAAGACTTCTGCAAGATGATTAAGAGAAATGGTTTTTATCTGAAAAGATGCAATGGAAGCCATGCAATCTATCAGAATGATAGGGGAAAGCATATCAGTGTGCCCTGGCATCTTAATCCTTGCATAGCTCTTAGATTAATCAAAGAAAACAATTTAAAAATAGAGTAACAATGTTAAGCAACTATCCCCCAGGATTAAGTGATTCTACGCCTGGAGCCCCTTGGAATGAACCAGAAGTTCCTGAAAAAGAGTTTGATGTAACTTGCTGCCAGACTCTCAGCAAAACAACATCAGTATTAACAAGTAATTATATTCCTGGAGCATCAGGAGTAGATTATGAATATGACCCAGAAGGCTCTGTGGCTGTAGGATGGTATGACCCTGATGACACCAGTGATACCAACTGGGCAGATGAATATCATGATAATGAGCATTACACTCCTCTGCAGCTGATAGAGTTGTTTAAAAAACATCTTGAGACTGAACTCATTAGAATGGGAGAAGTCAAGAATGAGAGATGGATTAAGCATCTTATTGAAGAGTGTTCTGATTGGACAGAAGATGATACTGAATATGTAGAAGACTGATGGAAGAAGAACTGCAAGAGGAAAAACATTCTCCTCAGGTAACTATTGACTATAGCCTATATAAAAGGCTTAAGTTTCTTGGCATTATTCATGACAATGAAGTCAGGAGTTTCAATGTTGGGGCTTCTGACTATGCCAAGAAGACTATTCAGCCTTGGTCTGTATGGCTTGATTGGGAGCTTGACCCTTGGGATGCTGACATCATCAAAAGGATTGCCAGACATAAGAAGGGTGAAGCCAAATCTCTTGACTATGAAAAGATAATTCATATCTGTAATGAAAAATTAAGACAACTGAAAGAATATGGAGAAACTGATAATTCTTGATTTTACTACAGGTGAAGTAGATATCTATCCTGTTGCGTATATTGATGATGCAGAATCTATCATAGAGAAGTTAGGACATAGGGTCGATAATTGTCAATGGATGATTACTGATGGTCAGATAACCTTTCATAAAGAAATACTGAAATGAAACTAATAGAAAGTAAAGCAGAGTATATCCCTCAGGAAGAAGGTCTTGAAGGTGTATACAAGCAAATAGAATTGGCTGGCAGGACTGCTTATCATAGCCAAGATAAAATCACTCCAGCCTCTGCAAAAGACTTTGTAGATAGAATGATTAAGAGCCATCATGGGGCTGCTTTAGAGCATGGTACTGTGTATCTTAATATGCCTTATGACCCAATCTATATGGAAGACCCATATAGTAAAGCTTTATATGATGGATATGATATGTTTGTCACTACCAACTACAGAGTTCTTCAAGAGAATGAATGGTTAGATGATTTGAAATATCTGTGTGAGCCTACAGACCAGCATGAGAAGAGATATACTATGAGATTTACTTGTAGTAGAGCTATTGCACAAGAGCTCACAAGGCATAAACAACTTTGTGCCGCCTGATAGTAATATCAGGGCAATAATTCGGTGAATTGCTGGAAGGCTAAAATTTAATATTAAAATTTGCATAATTCATTTATTTTTAGTAACTTTGTCACATACTGTTAAAGTAAGAAATAATGAAAAAACTTACATATAATATCGGAGATAAACATGGTCATTGGACTATTATAGGGGGCGCAGTCTCAAGAAATAAACAGCAGTATGTTAAAGTACAATGCGATTGTGGAACTATTTCTGAATTGTCTTTGACAGCTTTATGTAAAGGGCATACAACACAATGTAGAAAATGCTCTGCTAGAAGCAGGTTAAATAAAGTAGAGATTGGAAGCCATATTAAGCATTGGACAATTTTAGACGGCCCTATTTATAAAAACCATACTGCATATTATAAAGTAAGATGTGATTGTGGCAAAGAATTACTAAAATTACCAGTAGAAATTTTAGACCCTAATAACTGTTTTCAGTGCGCAAGTTGTGCTCAAAAAGAAAACAAAATAGGGTCTATGATAGCTAATGGTATGGTTGGAGAATTAGCTTTAACTCAATATTCTAAATTAAAAATCTCAGCAGAAACAAGAAACTATGAGTTTTCTGTATCAATGAAATACTTATGGGATTTGTACGAATTTCAGAATAGAAAGTGTGCAATTACAGGTGATGATATTCCAAATATTAGAAAAGCAAGTTTAGACAGAATTGATTCTTCTATTGGATACATCGAAGGTAATGTTCAGTGGGTTAGCAAACAAGCCAATCTAAGTAAACACGTCATGTCTATGACAGATTTATATGAATTTTGTAGAAAAGTATTAAATCATGCTAATCAGCAGCCAAGCCAGCCTTTAACAAAGCTGGAAGGTTCAGAGACTAATAGTTGAAACTATGAATTATAAAGGTTTTGAAATAAAAATAGAAGAATATATTGAGAAAAGACATCCTCAATATAACTACTTGGGTTTTACAGCCAGGCGTGGAGAGAAGTATTTAAATGCTATTTTTCACGATTTAGACATGAGGCTTAAGTCAAAAAATGAGCTTCTAGAAATATTTCTAAAAAGACTTAATAGTTTTATAGAATATAATACTGACAAGAGTGCCGAACACCCTACAAATGAGGGTGAAGATATAGTCCGATACTCCTTTGAAAAGAGGAGAGTGCAGGATAAAGAGCCTGTATGTAACAATTGAGAGTATTCAGCTATCTCATGGAATCCCAAAGGTATATCAACTACTCTAAAGAAAGACA
>JAEEGL016246918.1_pt1 | contig 36012 bp, 29 predicted proteins | sample 9134231 | NCBI WGS metagenome assembly JAEEGL01 (sample SAMN16246548, study PRJNA631951) | gut metagenome | biome: gut microbiome; feature: rumen; material: fiber-attached | host: Bos | place: Iran: Karaj | collected 2018-10
AAAACTCCTTTCTGATAACAGACCACACAAGTCTATTATAGAGGGAGTTTTCTCTGCTTTTTGGTTTCCAAACTATGTGTCTATTTGCGGACACACAGTTTGGCATTCAGTGGACACAAACACAGGAATTGGAAACTATCTGATAAGAAAACGGAATCGATTCGTGATCGATTCCGTTTTTGGTTATGATGATTCGCCGCTTACTGGCGGTAGTTGAGGATGACCGGAATGATGATCGGGTTACGGTGGGTCCGGGCATACAGGAAGGGATCCAGAGTTTCCCTGATGGTATTCTTCAATTCACCGAAGGTGGTCTTGCCGGCCAGCTTCTTTCTTAAGGCCTCATAGACCAGTAATTCGCCTTCCTTCAGCAGGGTCTGGCTTTCCTTGATGTAGATGAAGCCGCGGGAGACCAGATTGGGCCGGCAGAGAATGGTGTTGGTCTTGGAGTCGATGGTGACGATGACCGAGACCAGACCGTTATCGGCCAGGATCTTGCGGTCCTTGAGTACCGCCGTGGCAATGCCGCTGGAATCGTTGCCGTCAATGTAGACGGCATCGGTGGGAATGCGGTGATTGTAGAGGTAGCACTGGTGGTTCCTTAATACCAGAACGTCGCCATTGGCGCAGATGAAGATGTTTTCCTCCGGGATGCCGGTGGAAACCGCGGTATCGGCATGCATCTTTAACATCTTGTATTCACCATGCATCGGCATGAAGAACTTCGGCTTGACCAGCTGCAGCATCAGCTTCTGTTCATCCTGAGAGGCGTGGCCGGTGGTATGCAGGTTGTTGAGCATTGAATTGGTCAAGACGTTGGCTCCCAGTCTGGTCAGGGCATTGACGGTCTCGTGCACGCTGGTCTCATTGCCGGGAATCGGATTGGATGAGAAGACGATGGTATCACCGGGAATGATGTGCACGAACCGGTGGGTGCCGGCGGCCATGCGGCTTAAGGCCGCCAGCGGTTCGCCCTGGCTGCCGGTGCACAGCACGCAGACCTTATGAGCCGGGAAGCTGTCGAGAGCTTCCGGTTCAATGAAGTCACCGTCGGAAGCCTGAATGTGGCCGAGGTTGCGGCCGATTTGAACGACATTTTCCATGGAGCGGCCGATGATGGCAACCTTACGGCCGCACTTGATGGCCGCGGAAACGATCTGCTGGATGCGGTGAACGTTGGATGAGAAGGTAGCGATGATCAGGCGGCCGGCGGTCTTGCTCATGATCTCCAGGATGCTCTTGGCCACCTGCTTCTCACTGATTGAGAAACCGGGGATGGCGGAGTTGGTGGAATCGGACATCAACAGGTCGATGCCGAACTGGCCCATGAAAGCCATGACCTGATAGTCGGCGTTGGTACCGGTGGGGGTCAGGTCAAACTTGAAGTCGCCGGTGGACATGATCCAGCCGTTGGGGGTCCTAATGGCCAGACCCAGACAGTCGGGGATCGAGTGGATGATGTTGAAGAAACCGATGTGGAAGTTCTCGGAATCAAAGCGCGAATTGTGGTCGATGATGATCAGCTTGGTATCGGTGCGGATGCGGTGTTCTTCCAGTTTCCGTTCAATCAGGGCGATGGCGAACTTGGAACCGTAGATGGCCGGCACTCTGCAGACCCTTAAGAGATAGGGAATGCCGCCAATGTGGTCTTCGTGGCCGTGGGTAATGAACAGGCCCTTTATCTTTTCCTGGTTTCTGATCAGGTAGGTGTAATCGGGAACGACATAGTCAACCCCAGGCAAATCATCGCCGGGGAAGATCTGGCCGCAGTCGAGGATGATGATTTCATCATTGCACTGAACGCAGTACATGTTCTTGCCAACTTCGCCAAGGCCGCCCAGGGCAAAAATTAGAGTATCGGTTGGCTCGTAGGATGTCAGGACTCTTGAATTATATTTGTTATCAGCCATTTTACCTCTTTTCTAGATGATGACAGCGTCGGGGATCGGCTGCCAGGGGTCATTCTTGTTGATGTGGTCGTAATACAGTTTGCCGTAGAGATGGTCGATTTCATGCTGCATGACGATGCTGGGATAACCCTTGAGCTTGATTTCCTCCATGCGGTCAGTGATAAGGTTGTAGGCTCTTACCTTGATGCGGTAATAGCGGGGGACGATGCCTTCGGCATCCGGAGCGACGGAAAGACAGGACTCGCCGTTTTCCAGGTAGCATAGTCGGGTCGAATTGGAGACAATCTTGGGATTGACCAGGGCGAATTCCACCAGGTCTTCACCATCTTCAATCGAGATTGCCAGCATCTTCTTTAAAAGACCAATCTGCGGTGCGGCAATGCCGACTGAAGCCCGGCAGTTGTGATCACTGCAGTACTGTTCATCATGAGTGTTTCTTACATATTCAAGCATCTGTTCAAGATGCTCTCTGTCTTCGTCACTTAACGGAAGCTCTACCTCCGGGCAGCGCGTTCTGAGGATCTCATTAGGATCCATGACGATTGTATTATCATTTATTTCCATAAATCCCTCCAAGGATACAAAACAAAAGAAATCGGGTTGATAAGAAATAGATTGTATTTAATCTCTTTCTGATGATATTTTAACAATTTTTTCATTTCTTGACAATCAAAAAAGCGTTTATTGACAAGCATTTTTGCCTATTTGTGAATTATTTAACCCGTTTGTCAGCCCGTGTAAACGCTTCCCGGGAAAATAGAGAAGAAAGCCGGGCTGAAAAGTTGTCCTCAATGTTGCAGTCAGACATTGACGCTTAGCCTGCCGTGTGTAGTAAAATCATATTATCAGAATAAAAAACAAATCAGCGGAAGCGGAAAGGCAGGATTAACGCTATGAAGACAAGATTCATTACCAATACGGCTCTGGGCATTGCCCTGTTTGTGGTGGCATCGCTTCTGCTTCAGGTGCCCTTTTTTCAGAACTACTACTTATGTCTGGGCTACATCGTCATGGCAGTCTACACCTATTTCTTCGGCAGCCTGTGCGGCATGCTGGTGGGAGCGTTGGGAACGCTGTTCTACTGCCTGATCATCGGCCACATGAACGGCGTGATCGGCTGGATGCTGGGCAATGTGCTGATTGTCCTTATGCTCAGCGCGGTTTTCCGGATGACGGAAAAGATGAAGAGTCAGACCGTTAAGGTGATCATCTGGGCGATCGTCATGGTGCTGGCAACCCTGTTAGGCATTGTTGGCGTCAAGTCACTGACCGAAACCCTGCTGTTCAAGGTTCCCATTGTCACCAGAATGGCCAAGAACTTCTATGCCTTTGTGGGCGATGCCGTGACGCTGGTAATCTCGATTCCGGTAATTCTGCTGGTGGAAAAAGTCAGGGAAAGAAAGTGATGAAAAAACACTTTTCTGTTGATACTTGAAATAAATTATAGTATAATTTAATCAGATATACACATGTGATCAGCCTCCAGATTCGCATTCATTTTTACAGAGTTTTCTCCGATTATACACATTTATAAAGGAGGAAATGAACATATGTGTAAACAAGACAGACAGAGAGTTCGCGAGATGATCGCCAACTACACGTTGTTTGATGATGCCTTCATGTCGGAGGTCTTCAATGAAAACAACGAACTCACCCAGTATGTGCTGCGGATCATCCTGCAGAGAGATGATCTGGAGGTTACCAGTGTTATCAGTCAGCGCGAGATTGGCAGTCTGGTCAGCCGGGGAGTCAGACTCGACATCGAGGCAATTGACAGTAAAGGCAACTATTATGATGTAGAGGTTCAGAGAGCCAGGAAACCCGGTTTACCTCAGCGGGCCCGTTTTTATCAGTCAATGATGGATTACGAGCACGTTGAGAAGGGTGAAGACTTTCAGTTCCTGCGCCGGTCGTATATAATATTCATATTGGATTACGACCTGTATGGTGAGCAGAAGCCAATCTATCATGTTGAACACATCATCAGGGAAAACGGCAAGCCGTATGATGACGGCCGGGAGATCCTGTTTGTGAACGGGACGTATCGCAACCGTGATGAAGACATTGGCCGGCTAATGCATGATTTCTCCTGCAGCGATTATCATCAGATGGACAGTGAACTGATCAGAGAAACCGTGCGTCCTTATAAGGAGCCGAATTCAAAGGAGGGTGATAAGATGAGCGAACTGGTAGAAAGAATTTTCCGAGAAGATTTTGAAAAACTGAGAGCTGAGCACGCCCGGGAACTTGCTGAGAGTAATCAGAAACTCGCTGAAAATGAGGGGAAAATTGCCAGACTGGAACAGATCATCTCTCAGAAAGATGAAGAGATCAACAGCCTGAAAAAGGCCCTGGCCGAACAAGGCGTTAAGCAATCTGAAACCGTACAATCCTGAAAATGCTGTAATTTGCAGTCCGGTATTTCCGGGCTGCTTTTTGGCTATTGAGGGCGAATGCGGGCAAAGGAAAATGCTATAATAAAATAAGGTGGTGATGGTATGAGTTTACTGGTAATATCCGGTCTGTCCGGAGCGGGCAAGAGCATGGCCAGCAATACGCTGGAGGATGTCGGCTACAGCTGCATCGATAATCTGCCGCCCGAGCTTTTACTGTCCGTAAGCCGAGTCTCTGATGTGGACCGTCTGGCGGTCATCATCGACGGCCGTTCCCGGGAAAAGTATGATACCCTGCTCAAGCAGCTGGAGACCCTGAAGCAGGAAGGCGTTGATTACCACCTGCTGTTTCTGGACTGCGACCGGGATGTGCTTTTAGGCCGCTACAAGTACACCAGAAGACCACACCCGCTGCAGAGTGAGGAACTGCCCAGTCTACAGGAAGCCATCGACTATGAGATCCTCTTCAGTAATGAGGTCAAGGAAAAGGCTGATACCGTCATCGATACCTCCCATCTGAAACCCGGCCAGTTCCGCAAGATCCTGACGGACACCTTTGTCGGTGAGGACTATAACGGCATGACCGTCAAGATCATCTCCTTTGGCTATAAAAACGGCATCCCGGCTGACGCCGATCTGCTTTATGATGTCCGCTGTCTGCCCAATCCCTTCTACGTGGATGAACTCAAGAGCCTTTCCGGCAACGACCAGCCGGTTTATGATTATGTCTTCTCCTTCGGCCAGGCCCAGGAGGTGCTAAGGATGATCAGTGAATTTGTCACTTACACCCTGCCGCTGTATGTGGAAGAGGGCAAAAAGGAACTGGTGGTAGGCATTGGCTGTACTTCCGGTCACCACCGCTCCGTCGCCTTTGCCAATGCGCTGAATGAAAAACTCAGCAGTCAGAAGCAGCGGACTGTGGTCCTGCACCGGGACATCGACAAGGCCTTTTAAGCGAGGTAAAGAGAATGATTGAAGTACTTTCCCCTGTCGGCTCCCTGGAAGCCTTGAGCGCGGCGGTACGCGCCGGGGCCGATGCCGTCTATCTGGGCGCCAAGAGTTTCTCAGCCCGCCGCAACGCCACCAATTTTGATTACTCAGAACTGATCGAGGGCATCAACTATGCCCATCAGTATAATGTGAAAGTCTATCTGACCGTCAACATTGAGGTTAAGGACAGTGAAATGCCGGAAGTAATTGAACTGCTGGGTTTTCTCAATGGCCATGGTGTTGATGGTGTCATCGTCCAGGATCTGGGCATCGCTGCCATCATTCATGAAAGCTTCCCTGACCTGCCGCTGCACGGTTCTACGCAGATGAGCATCCATCACGCCTCTGCCCTGCCGCTGTTAAAACAGCTCGGCTACAAGCGCATCGTCACCGCCCGGGAAATGAACCGCCAAGAGCTCAGAGAATTCTGCCGGCAAGCGCAGCAGCTGGATATCGAAGTCGAGCACTTTGTCCATGGAGCATTGTGCATGTGCGTGTCCGGCCAGTGTCTGCTTTCCTCGCTGATCGGTCAGCGCAGCGGTAACCGCGGCCTTTGTGCCCAGCCCTGCCGGCTGCCCTTTGCGGCCAGCGGCGGCAGCGGTCATGATCTTTCTCTGAAGGACCAGTCCCTGTTTGCCTATGTGCGGGAAATGGAGGAAATGGGCGTCTGTTCCCTGAAGATCGAAGGCAGAATGAAACGGCCGGAGTATGTCGCTTTGGCGACTTACTGCTGCCGGCAGGCCGTCGACGGTAAGGAGTATGACGTTGATCTGTTGCGTAAGGTCTTCTCCCGCAGCGGTTTTACCGATGGCTATTATGAGGGCAATCTGGGTAGACAGATGTTTGGCATCCGCACTGAGGAAGATGAAAAGGCTTCAAAGGAAAGTTTCAACCAGATTCATGAACTCTACCGCAAGGAACGCCAGAAAGTCGTGCTGGACATTGAGGTCAGCGTTCGCCGTGATCAGCCGGTAACGATCAGCGCCAACGGTGTCACCGTCAGCGGTGAAATCCCGCTTGTGGCCCAGAACAAACCGACGACCCTGACCGAGATCAGCGAAAGTCTGGCCAAGCTGGGCAATACGCCCTATCTGGCCGGTAAGATTACTGGCCAGGTCGATGACAGTCTGTTTGTCCGCTCTTCGGAAGTCAATCAGCTCAGAAGGGAACTGGTGGAAAGGCTTATTGAGCAAGCCATTCGCTTCCCCCGCCGCCGCGCTCTGGCTGTCAGGGAGATCACCGGCAATAAAGAGCACCGGCTGAAAAAGACTTATGTCCGGCTGTTCAGCTCCGCTCAGCTGCCCAGCTGTGATGACTATGATGGGCTGATCATCCCCATTAACATGGAAGTTCCCTCAATCGACAAGGAAATCATCGTGGAGATTCCCCGCTGGATCTTCAATGAGAAATACATTCAGGAAAGGCTGGAACATTATAAAGCCCGCGGCGTCACCAGAGCATATGCCAATAATCTGGCTGCGGTAAATCTGGCCAGAGAAGCTGGCTTGCGGATAATGGGCGGCAGTTTCCTGAACATTACCAATTCCCATTCCCTCAGGGTCCTGGAGGAATTGGGGGCAGATGAAGGTACGCTGTCCTGCGAACTCTCGCTGAAGGAGATCAGCCAGCTCAAAAGTGGTCTTGATACCGGGATCATTTCCTATGGCTACCTGCCGCTTATGCTGGTAAAGAACTGCCCGCTGAAAAACGGGCGCAGCTGCCGTGATTGCGATCATAAGGGCTATCTGACTGACCGTACCGGGACGCGCTTTCCGGTGCGCTGCAGCTTTGAAATGAGCGAACTGTTCAACAGCACTCCCATCTATCTGGCTGACAAGCTGGCCGATGTTGAAAATGTCGACTATCAGATTCTCTACTTCACCATTGAAACAGCCCAGCAGGTTGACCAGATCATTCAGGCCTATAGAGAACAGACACCGGCGCAGGGTTCCTTCACCAGGGGACTTTACTACCGTTCAGTATTATGAAAAGAGAAAAAGCCATCACTGGCTTTTTTCTATAGTTCGATGTATTGTTTCAACAGTTCTTCATCAATGTCGATGTAGATCGTCTTATGCTGTTTCATGGAGACCTTGCCCAGCTTGGAGTTGGGTATTTTCTTCAGTTCTTTTATCAGCGTGTAGTCGACGGGAATTGATGAGGACTCCCGAGCCTTGGAATAGTAGGCCGCCAGCATGGCGCACAGCCGGATCTGGCTCTCATTGGGCTTATCGGTATTGATGACGACATGTCCACCGCTGACATCCTTAGCGTGGAACCAGGTGTCAAAGCGGTTGGCCTTCTTGAAGGTAACATGGTTGTTCTGCAGGTTATTGCGGCCGACCAGAATGGTCCGATCACCCATCTCGATGGTGAGATAGGCCGGCTCCGGCGGTTTCTTGTTGCGGACGGTCTTGCGGTGATCCGGCTTCAGGTAACCGTTATTCTGCAGTTCCTGCTTGATTTCCCCGGCGCAGGTGAAGTCGGCCTGCTGCAACTGGTCGGAAATGGCGTTGAAGTATTCCAGATTGTCCCGGGCAATCTGCAGCTGCTCTTCGATGTATTTGCGGCCGGTAGAGAGCTTATGGTAGCGGGTGAAGTGCTTCTTGGCATTGCCCCGGCCATCCAGCTTGCCATCCAGGGGAACAGTCAGGCTGTTGCCCTCAAAATCGGTGAGATGGGCTTCGCTCATGCCCTTGCTGACCTTGTCCAGGTTGGCGTAGAGCACCTCGCCATAGCGGCGGTAGATGTCGCAGTCATTGGCCTGCTGCAGCTGCTGGGTGAGCTTATCGATCTTGCCGGAGAGCTTTGATATCTCCCGGCGGACGAACTTGAAGAGGTCGCCGGAAATGTGGCGGATCCGCTCCTTTTCTTCCTTGCTGTAGTAGAAATGGTCCAGACCTTCGCAGATCTCAAACTGACGGCAGTCGCCGCCTAAATGAGTCAGGGGAAGACAGTGGAAGTATTCACCCTGTTTCGTGGATGAAACAAAGAGACTGGCGGAATCCTGAATTTCCTTCATGATCTGGCGATAGGACTGACCCTGACGCATCCGGTAGCGGACTTCGTCGGAGAGCAGCGGTGAGAAGCCTTCCAGCTTTTCAAAGAGGTTTTCATCATCTTCGACCTTATCGATTGTAAATGGATTCACCTTGTTGGGCTGAGGCGCCGTCGGCTTGAAGAGAGCACCGGGCTGAATGGTGCGGATGGTATTCTCAAAGGGCGGGATGTGCTTCAGGGCGTCAACGATCCGACCTTCACTGACCAGAATGACATTGGCGTACTTGCCCATCAGTTCAATGTAAAGCTGCAGGACGATCCGGTCACCCAGGTCGTTGCGCGAAGAGACCTCCATGACCAGATAGCGGTCCAGGCCGGCCTGTTGGAGGGAAGAGACATAGCCGCCTTCCAGATACTTTCTTAAAAGCATCACGAAGTTGGAAGGGGCGCTGCGGCTGGGGTAATCCCGTTGGGTAAGATGGATGCGGTTATAGGAAGAATGCGCGGAGACCATCAGCTGCTGCATCTTGCCGGCCTTGATCAGAAAAAGGATCTCGGTATCGGAGATCTGATAGATTTTCGAGATCCGGCCGCCGACCAGCGGTTGCAGCCGGGCGACCACCTGATGAAGCATGATGCCGTCAAATGCCATTGCCAGTTCCTCTCTTTATAAGTCAAAAACAATTATAGCACATTGAAGATAAACCGGGGATTTTGCTATAATGGAGGCAACTATACGTGGGGGTGAAAATTAATGGCCAGAGGATTGCTGATTGTCTTCTCCGGACCTTCCGGTGTCGGTAAGGGTACGGTGAGAGCGCTGTTTGCGGACCGCGAGGAACTAAACCTCGCCTATTCGATTTCCATGACTTCCCGTCCCATGCGGCCGGGCGAAACCGATGGTGTGGAATATCACTTTGTCAGCCGTGATGAATTCGAAAAGGCCATTGCCAATGACGAACTGCTGGAGTATGCCGAGTTTGTCGGCAACTACTACGGCACGCCGAAGGCGTATGTGGAAAAGCTGCGGGATGAGGGCAAGAACGTCCTGCTGGAAATTGAAGTTCAGGGCGCCTCAATCGTCAAGGAGAAATGCCCCGATGCCCTGTCCATCTTCCTGATTCCGCCATCAATGGAGGAACTGGAAAGACGGATCAGAGGCCGCAAGACTGAACCTGAAGAGATCATCCAGCAGCGCTTAGCCAAGGCTCAGCGGGAAATGAACATGATGAGCCGCTACCAGTATGTCATCTGCAATGACGATGCTCAGCTGGCGGCCGACATCATCGCCCTGATCATTGAGCGCTACGCCAGGGCCAAGCAACAGGAAGAAGAACAGAAGTAACAGGCAGCCCGGAGAAGTAAACCGGGCTTTTGTTTTATGTAAAGTGCATATGTGAAATCATAATTCGGGCAGGATGGTTTTCCTGTCGGTAAATTGTTAATCGAAAGAATAATGGTGGAAAAGTGTAAATAGCAGAATGACCAGAAAATGGAATTTGGTGGTTATGGCTGCATTGTTATTGCTCAGATCGGCAAGCCGACTAATGTACGAGTGGATAATTACAGTGGTTCTTGTGGCAAAACGTCAATTACAATTTTTCAATGTGCTATAATAAAAACAGATGTTGTGCTGAAATATAAACAGAAAAAATCGAGGTAGTCTAAATGAAGAAATGGAAATTTTATAAACTTCTATTGATCAGCGTTATGATTATTTCACTGACCAGGATAATTGCGATAAAAACCGATGCCGCATCATATAGTGGATCATGTGGTTATGGTGTGACTTTTGAATTCAATCCGGATACTGGAGAAATGGTTATAAGTGGCAATGGTGGGATAAAAAATTATGATTATATGGATACTATGCCCTGGAGCGATTACCGTGATTTGATAGAAACACTCACTATCAATGAAGGAGTAACCTCGATAGGAAGGTATGCATTTAACGGTTGCGGAATAACTAGAGTAACGCTACCAACAAGTGTAAATCGTATAGGCGAGCAGTCATTTTATGCATGCATAAAATTGCATCAAATAGTTATCCCGGAAAACGTCACTCGAATCGAAAATGGTGCTTTCCTTGATTGCCCAAGTATTAGTTCTTTAGTAATCCCAGATAGCGTTGTATATATTGGCAGGGGTGCATTCGAGGGATGCAGTGGATTAAACTCAGTGATAATTGGGGAAAGCGTTAATGAAATAGGGCCTTATGCCTTTTACGGGTGTAAATCCCTGGCCCCGGTTGTAATTCCCAATAACGTCTCTAAAATAGGGGATAATGCGTTCGTTGATGTTCCAAAGATTTGTATTTATTGTGACAGTAGACTGATTGTTCCACAAGATAATTATGGAGCGATTGAGTTGGTTAGAATACATCAATGGAAGACTCCGGTGATAAGCTGGACCCAGTATGATAACAGCGGCCAATATCCGATTGCCGCTGAAGCGACCAGAGAATGTGAAAGAGATGCTGAGCATAAGGAAACAGTTGACTGTACAGTAACGGTAGTAGAAGAAAGTGAAAACCATGTCACTGTCAGTGCTGAAGCAGTATTCTCTGATGGAACGACCTGCTCTAAAGAAGAGACATTTGAGCTGGCAACGAAACTGACAATCAAAGTAGAGACAATGAGTACGGATGGCATAGAGCTGTCATGGAATGATTTCGGCTGCAGTAAGTATCAGCTATACAGAGATAATGTGCTGTTGAAAACTGTGGTTGGAACGGCATATCTTGACGAAGTCGGCCGGACAATGGGGAAAGAGTATACCTATAAGATCAGAGGGTATAAGGATGGCGAATGGACCGATTTCAGTGAAGAACTGAAAGTGGTATATAACCCATTCATTGATGTGCCTACAGAGAGTGCCAGCTTCATTCATGTTTCCTGGGCTTACAACCATAAGATCGTAAATGGTGTTTCAAACAGCAACAATCTGTTCAATCTGTATGGTAAATGCAAGAGAACCAACTTCTGCTTCATGCTCTGGAACATGATGGGAAAACCAGATCCTGGCAACGCAGCACCATTCACTGATCTGGGTGGATTGAGTTCAAATAACGTAAAGGGCATTACCTGGTGTTACAACCAGAAGATTGTCAATGGGACTTCGTCTACGACATTTAATCCCAATGGCGACATCAGCAGAAGGAACCTGGCCATCATGATATGGAAGATGGCTGGTCAGCCGTCAACTAGTGGAATGACCTGTCCATATACTGATTTGGGATCATTGTCATCCAACAACAAGAAGGCAGTCATCTGGTGCTACAACAAGGGATTGATCGACAGTATAACTGGAACTCTGTTTGAGCCCAATGCCTCTGGGACCAGAGCGCTGTTAGCGGAAATGCTTTATGGGTACAATCAGCTCTACCATATTGTAAAAAATTAGTTTGATTTGTAGGCGGCGGACTTCAGATACGTATGGCAGAGTCCGACTATGCGACAGAGACAAACATGTAAACTGCTGTTTTCACTAAGAATGATAGACAGCAGTTTTTCTTTTCGTATCTGAATGCTGAAAATCAATAGGCTGTCAGCCATCCTTTGAAAATGACGATCAGAGAATCCCCTGAATCATCTCCGTACTGAAATTGCCAATGGGATGGTTAATGATTACACGTTTCCTGGTTAAGGCAACAACACAATGACGACGATGATGGTATAATAAATGCAGGTAGGTTGATAAAATGATAGATAATCTGATGAAGAAAATTGAAGAAGCTGATTCGCAGGTCGGCCAGCTGATCAGAAAGGAATATGAAAGACAGAACCGCAACATCGAACTGATTGCCAGCGAGAACATCGTTTCCGAGCCGGTTCTCTTAGCGGTTGGTTCAGTGCTGACTAATAAGTACGCTGAAGGCTATCCGGGCCGGCGCTATTACGGCGGCTGCCAGTATGTCGATGAGATCGAGACGATTGCCATCGAACGGGCCAAAGAGCTTTTCCATTGTAATTACGCCAATGTGCAGCCCCATTCCGGTGCCCAGGCCAACTACGCCGTTTATCAGGCCTTATGCCAGATTGGTGATACCGTTTTAGGAATGTCGTTGGACCATGGCGGCCACCTTACCCATGGTTCCAAGGTCAACTTTTCGGGCAAGAACTATAACGTCATCGGCTATGGTCTGGATCCGGTAAGCCAGCAGATCGATTATGAACAATTAGAACAGCTAGCCAGAGAACATCATCCCCGGATGATCATCGCCGGGGCCAGTGCCTATCCGCGCATCATCGATTTTGAACGGATCGGCAAGATCGCTCACGAAGTGGGTGCTTATCTGTTTGTCGACATGGCCCACATAGCCGGACTGGTTGCCGCCGGCCTGCATCCCTCGCCGTTTCCTCATGCCGATGTGGTTACCACCACGACCCATAAGACCTTGAGAGGCCCTCGGGGTGGCATGATCCTGACCAACGATGAGGCTATTGCCAAGAAGATCAACAGCGCCGTCTTCCCGGGCAGCCAGGGCGGTCCCCTGGAGCACGTCATTGCCGGCAAGGCTGTCGCCTTTGGCGAAGCGCTGAAACCGGAATTCATTGAATATCAGAAACAGATCATTGCCAATGCCAAAGTACTGGCCGATACCATCCTGGAGGGTGGATTGGACCTGGTATCCGGAGGCACCGATAACCATCTGATGCTGGTTGACCTGCGCAAAGCCGGGGTAACCGGTAAGGAGATGGAAAGACGGTTGGATGAGATCTGCATCACCGTCAACAAGAATGCCATTCCCAATGACCCGGAAAAACCGTCAGTCACCTCCGGCATCCGCGTCGGTACGCCGGCGGTCACCACCAGAGGGTTCAGGGAGGAAGACTGTGTTGAGGTCGGAAAGCTGATCTGTCTGGCCAGCCAGCCTGACTTTGAAGAACGGAAAGAAGAATTAAGAAAGAGAGCGTTAGCCTTAACGCGGAAATATCCGCTTTATTAATTGATAAGCAAAAAAGAAGAAATGAGAGTAGTAAGCGTCTATATTGAACATCCGATCATGCAGCTGAACAGTCCTTTCCACTATCTGTTAAAGGGAGAGGACTATTTAGCGCGGGGCATGCGGGTTAAAGTCGACTTCAATGGCCGGCTGCTGGTCGGCTTTGTCGATGAAGTTGAAGAGGTCGAAGACCTTGACGCCTATTGCCGTAATCTGGATTACCAGTTAAAGGAGATCCAGGAGATCATCGACGATGAACCGCTGCTCAATGACGAACTGTATCAGCTGGGCTTATGGATGAGCCGGCAGTCGGTCTCTCCGGTCATTTCCTGTTTTCAGGCAATGCTGCCGGCAGCCCTCAAGCCTTCCAGCAGTCATAAGCCGGCGGCCCGGGAGAGGTGGGTCATCATTGATGACGCTGAACTGAAAACGCAGTTTGGCTTTTCGGAAGCGACGCTGAAGCAGTTTCTGCAGAAGTGCACATCTCACTTCTATGCCAAATATCGCCGTCAGGGCCTCATTCATACCGAAGACCGGGAAAAGCAGGCCCAAAGCGGTCAGCTGGAGATCGGAGAGGCTCCTTACCAGCTGACGGAAAAACAGAAACAGGCTCTCTATGACATTGAACAAAGCGAGCAGAACGTCGTTCTGCTGCACGGCCTGACCGGTTCAGGCAAGACCGAGATCTACATGCAGCTGGCGGAAAAGGCCCTCAGGCAGGGCCGCCAGGTGCTGATCCTGGTGCCGGAGATCTCGCTGACCAGCCTGATGATCAGCCGCTTCAAGAAGCGCTTTGGCGATAACATCGCCGTCTACCATTCTGGACTCAATCCTTCGGAGAAATACCAGCAATATCAGCTGGTGCGCAGCCATAAGGCGCAGCTGGTGGTCGGTACCCGCAGCGCCGTCTTCATGCCCTTTGCCGATCTCGGTCTGATCGTGTTGGATGAAGAGCATGACAATTCGTATAAGCAGGACTCCACGCCCCGCTATCATACCCGCGACATCGCTATTAAGCGTGCTGAGCATCATCACTGCAAGGTCATCCTCGGCTCAGCGACCCCGACCTTGGAATCCTACGCCCGGGCGATCAAGAATGTCTACAAGCTGATCACCCTGGATGAACGAATCTTCAACAAGCTGCCCATAAGCCATCTGGTGGACATGAACCAGCAGGTCCGCCAGGGCAACTTCATCATCTCCCAGCCCCTGACTGAAGCCATCGGTCAGCGCTTAGAAGCCGGCAAGCAGGTCATCCTGCTGCTCAACCGGCGCGGCTACACCCCGATCATGAAGTGCGCCAGCTGTGGCGAGGTATTGACCTGTCCGCATTGCGATGTGACCTTAAGCTACCACAAGGATGAAAACAAGCTGATCTGCCACTGCTGCGGCTATAGCCAGTCCGCCGATGTGATATGCCCCAAGTGCGGGGCCAAGCGCTGGCGCAACTACGGTATCGGTACCCAGCGGCTGGTCGAGGAGGTCGAAAGGCTTTACCCGAAAGCCCGGGTGGTACGCATGGACGCGGATACCACCGCTCAGAAGGATGCCCACCGCCGCATTCTCGAGGCCTTCCAGAATCATGAATATGACATTCTGGTCGGCACTCAGATGATCGCCAAGGGACTGGATTTTCCTGATGTGACCCTGGTCGGCGTCTTTAACGCCGATGGGCCGCTAAACAGGATGGATTACCGCAGCGTGGAGACGACCTTTGACCTGATCGTCCAAGCCTCCGGCCGTTCCGGCCGCAGCGAGGAAGCCGGGGAAGTATACGTTCAGGCCTATGACATTACTCATTACGGCATCCGTTTGGCAGTAAAGCAGAACTACATCGCCTTCTTCAATAATGAGATGCAGTACCGCCACAGCGGCTACTACCCGCCCTACAGCTACATGATCGCCTTGATGTTTTCCGGTAAGGATGAAAAACTGCTGGAGGATGCCGCTTACGAGACTGTGGAAGTCTTCCGCAAGGATGAAAAGATCCGGACGCTGGGCCCCAGCAAGCTTTTGAAGAAGAAGGATGAATGCCGTTATCGGATTCTGATGAAGGGCTCAGACAAGCAGTATCTGATCGATCAGCTCTGGAAGTGGTACGATCAGCAGAATTATCTCCGCCATCAAGTGGCCATTCAGGTCGATGTCGACCCCTATATACTGGATTAGCTTATGAAGGAAAGAGAAACAGCCTGGCAGAATCTCTGCTCAATAATCATCGACGGGAAGTTTTCCAACCTGGTTCTAAGAAACAGCGCTCAGACTTCCCCTTTCATCACGCAGCTGGTCTACGGCACCCTGCGCAATTACCGCCTGGTAAGGCATGCCTGGCAGAAGCATGCCCAGGGCAAGTTGCCGGCCAAGTTGGCGGTGTTAATGGACATGGCGTGTTATGAGATGCTGTTCATGGACACCCCGGACTACGCGACGGTCAGTGAATGTGTCTCTATCGCCGACAATGTCAAGAAGGGAACCTACCGGGGCGTGGTAAACGCCATCCTCCATAAGGTTGGTAAGGAAGATTTGGACAGCGATGATCTGGCCTTAAGGACCTCTCATCCCGACTGGCTGGTCAAAATGTGGCAGGCGCACTATGGCAGCGAGATTGCTGAGCATATCTGCTGGCAGGACATCGCGGAACCCCGGGTAGCCTTACGGGCTAATGAACTGCTGACCAGCCGAGAAGAATTGCTGGCCCAGCCCGGCTTTTCTGCCGGGACGCTTTCCAGCGCTCTTTACTATGACGGCAACATCGTGCAGTCGGATTACTATCTGAACAACCTGGTCATCATCCAGTCCGAGTCCTCCCAGGAAGTCGTCAACAATCTGACGATAAAGCCGGGCATGGAGATATTGGATGTCTGCGCCGCTCCCGGCTCCAAGAGCATCCAGATGGCCATGAAGATGAAGAACAGCGGCCGCATCGTGGCTAACGACCTTTATGACTTCCGCGCTGAACTGATCCGGAAAAACGCGCAGCGCTACGGCATTACCAATCTGGAAGTCTGCTGCCACGACGGCACTCAGATAATGGATTACTATCCCCGGCAAAGCTTTGACATCGTTCTGTTGGATGGGGCCTGTTCCGGACTGGGTACCCTCAGCCATAAGCCGGAGATCAAGATCAACATCACCGATAAGGACATCGATGATCTGATCGAGTTGCAGAAGCGGCTGTTAGAGGCTGCTGCCGTCATGGTCAAGACGGGCGGGGTATTGATGTATTCGACCTGTACGCTCAACAAGAAGGAAAACGAGCGCCAGGTGGAAGCTTTCCTCAGCCAGCATCCGGAATTTCACCTGGAAGCCCAGCGGACGGTCTTCCCGATGGAGTATCGCTCTGACGGCTTTTACTGGGCCAGGATGCGAAGAGATTGAAAGAAAACCGGACGGTATTGTGCTAAAATAGGACTATGAAATTAATCTATGATCTTGACCACGAGGCATTGGTCAGTTTATGTCTGGATAACGGCTTCAAGCGTTTCAACGCTGATCAGCTTTTCAAGTGGCTTTACCGCAAGCGGGAAACCAGCTTTGAAAACATGAGCGATCTTTCCGCGCGCCTGCGCGGCTTTCTCGCGGAGAACTATTCCATCGGCCTGCTTAAAACCCTGCGCTTACAGGTCAGCCGGGACGGCACCCGGAAGTATCTCTTTGAACTGTCCGACGGCAGTTCGATTGAGACTGTGCTGATGCATTACGATTACGGCGATTCCATCTGCGTTACCTCCCAGGTCGGCTGCAACATGGGCTGCACCTTCTGCGCCTCCGGGTTATTGAAGAAGCAGCGCAACCTGACAGCCGGGGAAATGGTAAGTCAGTTGTTGACCGTCCAGAAGGACATCGATGAACTGGGCATCCGGGTATCCCACATCGTCGTCATGGGTACCGGTGAGCCGTTTGACAACTACGACAACGTGATGACCTTCTTACGGATCGCCAATCACGATCTGGGCATGGGCATCGGCGCCCGCCACATCACCATCTCAACCTGCGGTCTGGTACCGATGATCAGAAGGTTTGCCGAGGAGAAGACCCAATATAATCTGGCCATCTCCCTGCACGCTCCCAACAATGAACTGCGCAGCCGGCTGATGCCGGTCAATAAGGCCTATCCGCTGGAGCAGCTGATGGAGGCCCTGCGCTACTATTGCCAGCTCAATAACCGCCGGCTTTCCTTTGAATACATCCTTTTGAAGGACGTCAATGACACCGATGAGTGCGTCAGCCAGCTGGTTGATCTGACCCGACAGTTTGATGTCTATGTCAACCTGATACCTTATAACCACGTAGACGAAAACGGCTACGTTTCCACCGACTACAAGAGCGCCATGCAGTTTTACAACAAGCTGATGAGCCGGGGTGTGCGCTGCACGCTGCGCCAGAAGCATGGCGACGACATCGACGCTGCCTGCGGACAGCTCCGCAGCAAGTATGAAGGGGGCAGAAAGAATGATCAGCAGAACTAACTGCTTTGGCATTACCGATAAGGGCCTGTGCCGCACCAGCAATCAGGACAGCTTTGTCATTGAGGAAAAAGACGGCTGTCTGATGGGCGTGGTCTGCGACGGCATCGGCGGCGGCCGGGCCGGAGACGTAGCCTCAGAGATGGCAGCGGATATCATGGCGGAACAGTTTGTCAGCCTGTTTGACCACAGCCAGCCCAAGCAGCAGTGGCTGATGGATACCGTCAATCTGGTCAACATCAGCGTCTACCAAAAAGGTCTGGAAGATGATAACTGTGCCGGCATGGGCACCACCCTGGTAGCCTTCATCGCTGATGAAGAAGAGACGGTAGTCATCAATGTCGGTGACTCCCGCTGTTATCAGCTCTCCGGCGGCCAGCTGTTTCAGGTAAGCGAAGACCATACCCTGGTCAATGAGATGGTCAAGTACCGGGGCTTCGATTATGAACTGGCCAGTTCCCTGGTCGGCCGCAATGTCATTTCCCGGGCCATCGGCGTCAATGAGGTAATTGAAGGCGACTGCTTCCAGTTAAAGGATTACCAGTATCTGCTTTTGTGCTCAGACGGGCTGCACGGCTACGTAGAAGAAGATCTGATCAGAGACTGTCTGTTAGATGAGCAGTCTGATCTTGCCGGTAAGGCAGCAAGAATGGTCGAAATGGCCAACCAGGCCGGCGGCTGGGATAACGTTACCGCCGTGATTCTGCGAGGTGAAGAGCATGGCCAGTGAGATGCTTTCCAACCGTTACATCATCGTCCGCAAGGTCGGCGAAGGCGGCATGGCCACCGTTTATCTGGCCATTGACACCATCCTCAAGCGTGAGGTAGCCATCAAGATCCTGCGGGCTGACCTTTCAACTGATGAGGTATCGCTCAAGCGCTTCCAGCGGGAGGCGATGGCCATTACCTCAACTTCCTCCCCCAACATCGTGGAGGTCTTTGACGTCGGCAAGGACGGCGAAAAGTACTACATCGTCATGGAATACGTCTATGGCCGGACCCTGAAGAATCTGGTACGCCAGAGAGGGGTCATCCCGGTCGATGAGGCAGTCAATATCATGAAGCAGCTGGTTTCGGCTACCGCTCATGCCCATCATCAGGGCATCATTCACCGCGACATCAAGTCGCAGAATGTCCTGGTCAAGGATGACGGCACCGTCAAGCTGTCTGACTTCGGCATTGCCCAGATGGGCGACGCCGGTCAGCAGATCACCCAAGCCCAGACCGTGGTCGGCTCGGTTCATTACCTGGCTCCGGAAGTCTCCGGCGGCAAGCCGGCGACTTTCCAGTCCGACATCTATTCTCTGGGTATCGTCTTCTACGAACTTCTGACCGGTGATGTTCCCTTCCATGGCGAGACGGCCGTGGAGGTAGCGCTGAAGCACATGCACAACGATGTGCCTCATGTCCGTCAGTTTGACCCGACGATCCCGCAGTCCGTGGAAAACATCATCATCCGGGCGACCTCCCGCAATCCCGAACTGCGCTATGAAAGCGCCGACAGGATGTACAGCGATCTGGTGACCTGCCTGGATCTGACCAGAAATTATGAGGAGGTCATTGATCTGACCAGCGAAAGCCTCGCCAAGCAGAAAGCCCAGAAGCTCCAAAAGGAAAAGGAAGAAGCCCTGGCCCATCCTCCCACCCTTGAAGAGCGCATTCACGATGACAACCAGCGCAAGATCATGATCTACGGCTTACTGGCCGGAGCGCTGCTGTTTCTGATCATTGTCGTCGGCATCGGCATTTTCCGCAATGCTCATAATAACCGCGTCACCATTCCTGACATCCTGCAGTTTGAGGTGACCGAAGCCCGGCAACGGCTGGAAAGCCTGGAACTGAAGATTGAAAAGATTGATTACGTGGTTTCTGAAGAAGTAGCCAAGGGCAAGGTCATAGCCATTACCCCGGTCGTCGGCAGCGAGGTCAGCCGCGGCTCCTCGGTCGTTCTGACCGTTTCTTTGGGCAAGACTTTTACCGTGGGCAACTACGTCGGTCAGAACATTGCCAATGTCAAGACGCAGCTGGAAAAGGAAGGCTTCCGGGTCAATGTCTATTATGTCGAGGACAATGCCCATAACGCCTATGGCACTATCATTTCCCAGGACATCCCGGCCGGGACCGTCTATCAGCCCGGCAACACCGCCCGTACGATCGCCTTTGAGATCGCCGACTATCCGACCTTTACCATTCCCGCCTCCTTAAGGGGAATGGAGATCAATGATGCCCGGGCCATGCTGGAAGACATGGGTGCAGTAGTCATCTTAAGCCAGCTGCCCATTGAGGAAAACATCGATGCCCAGGGTAAATACATTAATCCGCTGGGAACCGTAGTCCGCACTGACCCGGCCATTAATACCGTTTACCGTCAGACTGACGGTGCCGTGCTGACGCTTTACTATTACTGACATGCAGGGCAAGATTATCAGAATCGTATCCAACCAGTATACTCTCATCGACCATGAAGGACAGTTGCAGCAGGCCGTGGCCATGGGCAAGGTCCGCCGCCAGGATAAGCCGGTGGTCGGCGATGAGGTAGAAGTGGAGGTCTATGACGGCCGTTATTGCATCGAAAGGATCTTACCGCGGCGCAACCAGCTCTACCGGCCGGCCATTGCCAATGTCGATCAGGCGATGATTGTCATGAGTGCCGTCGACCCGATCTTTTCCAACGTGCTGGTCGACCGGCTGATCTTTCTGATCAGCTACAGCGGCATTGACCCCCTGATCGTGGTCTCCAAGATGGACCTTACCGCCCCGGATGATCCGGTCTATTCATACATCGATGACTACCGCAGAAGCGGCTATCAGGTGATCCTGGTTGGCCATGACTATGAACTGGATGAGCTGAAGGCCGCCCTGAAGGGCAAGGTCACCGTGCTGGCCGGCCAGTCGGGCGTCGGTAAGAGCAGCCTGCTTAATAAGCTGGACCCGGATTTCGCCCTGGCGACTCAGGAGATCTCCAAGGCTCTTAACCGCGGCAAGCATACCACCAGGCATACCGAACTGTATGAAGTCGCCGGTGGCTGGTTGGCTGATACCCCGGGTTTCTCCTCTTTGGATTTTTCCCGGATCGACAGCCGCACCCTGGCCGAAAGGATTAAAGACTTCCAGGTCGATGAACCCTGCCGGTTCAATGACTGCCGGCATCTCAATGAACCGGGCTGCGCCATCATTGAAGGCGTCAGGGAAGGCAGAATATCAAAATACCGTTACGACAACTTCGTGGCGGTAACGGAATTATGCAATAAGAAAAAGGAGTGGGAATTATGACAATTGTATCACCATCACTGTTATCAGCTGACTTCCTGCATCTGCAGCAGGATGTGGAGATGTTTGACCGTTCCAACGCCCAGTGGCTGCACTATGACGTCATGGACGGCAATTTCGTACCGAACATTTCCTTCGGTACCAAGATCCTCAAGCAGGTCAATTCCGCGACCGAGAAGTTCCTGGATGTCCACATCATGGTCGCCAATCCCCTGCAGGCCATCGATTACTTCGACGGCTGCGGTGCTGACCTGATCACCTTCCACTATGAAGCCTGCCAGAATGATGAGGAGTGCCTGCAGGTCATCGAAAAACTGAAGAACAAGGGCATCAAGGCCGGTGTATCGGTCAAACCCAATACTCCGGTAGAAGTACTGATTCCCTTACTCGACAAGGTCGATCTGGTTCTGGTCATGACCGTGGAACCGGGCTTCGGCGGTCAGAAGTTCATGCCGGAAATGATGGGCAAGTGCGACTGGCTTTATCAGTACCGCAAGGACCATGATCTGAATTACATCATTGAGGTTGATGGCGGCATTAACGCTCAGACCGGCAAGACGGCCGTTGAACACCACTGCGAAGCGTTGGTAGCCGGCAGTTACTGCTTCTCCAATACCATCAGCTTTGATGAGGCCGTTGATACCTTATTAGCCTTATGAGAAAGCTCTTGGCGCTGCTGGTAATTCTGACGCTGGTATTGGGCCTGTGGGGCTGCCAGAGTCAGGAAAGCGAGGGTACGCGCTTTAAAAGTGAATACGAACAACTCAATGGCCAGAAGGATGAAGATGGCAATGTTTTGTGTGAACTGACGCTTCCTGCCGATGGCAAGATCATCTACGCTGAGCCGGAGAAAATCTGTGAAGCCTTTGAAAACGGCACCCACGTGATCTATCTGGGCTGGCCGCAGTGCAACTGGTGCCGGCGGATGTTGCCGGTGTTGCTGGATACGGTCAGGGATTATCCCGGCGTCTACATCTATTACTACAACCTGAAGTCAGCGCGCCAAGCCTTTGAAAGCGGCGGCAATGATAAGCTGGCACAGGTCTACCGTGACATCGTCAGCGAACTGGAGAAGGATGATTATGACTTTACCGAACTGGTCAGCTATTATGAGGACGGAACCATGAAGATTCCCTCCTCGCTGGTCTACTTCATCAGGGAAGGCGAGATCATCGGTGTTCATCGCCGGACGGTCGCTTCCCATCTGGACGCTTTTGAGCCGCTGGATGATGGCCAGAAAAAAGAGCTCGCTGAGATCTATCGGACCTATCTGGAAGAGATGGTCAGGAAGGTCGCTCCCGGCTGCGATGACTGCTGAATCCATGCAAACAAGAAAAAGGTAAGAACATGAATCTTAAGAGAATGCTTATGGGCTGTCTTGTGTTGGCTCTGTCATTAGGCCTTCTGGCTTGCGGAAGTAATGAACAGCTGCTGCCGGATGATAAGAACATCAATGAGGACGTGGACAGGACGGGATTGTTGGAATATCTGAAGAACAACATCACTGTGGATAATACGGCGGATGAGATCATCGAGGTCTTCCGGCAGATGTGTCAGACACCGATTGCGGAAGATCTGCTGCTGAATGAGTACGGCGCCTATGATCTGGATTTTACCGGAAAGAAGTGTTTCTATTATAATCTGGTAAGGCAGTTTCCTGATGGTGAAGGTGAATTCTATCAGATCAGAGTAAGAATGGTGTTTTCCGTTGATGACGAGAACAGCCGTCTCTTCAAGGCCCTCTGGAGCGACAGTACCGATGAGGATTTCTTTACCTACATTCGCCGCTTCCCCGGTTACGATTATGTCATCACTCATGAAATCAGGGACATCGATATCAGAATTGAACAGACCTGATTACCGTGTCTGATCCTCATATCATGGACAAAAAAGACATTGACTAAATAGCATTGCAGGTAAATGATCTGTTCCTGAACCAGCACCAGAGTTTAAACAATTCTTCTCAAATCTGCACCGTTACATATTGAGTGTATAGCAGTGATATGTCGAAAATAGCGAAAAAAGCTAAAAACAAGGTAAAATGGCCAAAATCGAAGCGATTTTGGCCTGCATTTTGTCTTCAAAACAGGCCGTGAAAATCACGCAAACACGCAAATGCGCATAAATGCGAGAATGGGAACATATCTACAGACTGAATTTTTCGCACATTCCTGTAAACGCTGGGGACATGTCAGATAGGTGTTCTTTCTTAATAAACGATCAATTTAAAAACAATCATTTAAACACTTTCTCAATCCTCGATCATCTGAAAAGTGTTAGAATATAGACAGAAAGAGGGATCAGTAAGATCCCAAAGGGAGAGTATATGAATAATAAACAAAAAACCTTCAGATTCCTGAGGAATACCCTGGTCGTTTTCCTGTGCCTTGGAATGATGCTCACCTCACTGACCGTCACCGCAAAGGCCAGAACTATCGATCATTCATATGATGCCTCCAACTACGATAATACAAAGAAGTTCGATGAGAAAGACATCGAATTTGAGATAACGGAAGACAGAGAAGAGTACGCAAAACACTTCCACATGAAGGACGGCAGTAATACCGCTGTAGAGTATGAACATGCCGTTTTTTACTATGAGAACGGCGAGTACATAGAAATTGATAACCAACTGAAGAAGACAGATAGAGGATACGAGAACTCCAGTAATGAAAGATGGAACGTGGTGCTGGGTGATAACGGGCAGTATCATCTGAGCTTTGATGGGATCCGGCTGGGCTTTAAGGATCCTTCTGACAAGACGGAAACAGAATACATTACCCTGGAAGATGACAGAGACAGCCTTCTTTTCAATAAGAGCGTGAGCGATGTAGTGAGGTATAAGGACATCCTTAAGGATACTGATGTCGATTACCAGCTCTTTGGCGGCGGTGGGATAAAGGAAAACATCATCCTGAAGAGTAAGGAAGCCTCCAACACAATAGAGTATGTTTTCTCAACTGAAGGATACGAAGTATATGAGAAGGATGGAGAAATAGTATTCTGCAGAAACGGGATAGAAGAATACGCCTTAAGCGCCCCCTACGCCATCGACGCCAATGACAGATCAACAGGAGAACTGACTCTTTCACTGGAAAATAGTAATGCCATAAGACTTCAGATCAGCGAAGAGTGGCTGAACAGTGCTGAATATCCGGTAATAATAGACCCGGTGATCTCCAGAGTCATGGAAAGAGGATCGGTAAGATCAACCACCGTCTATTCCAAGAAGCCTAACAGTAATGCCATGTATTCCTATGGGGCGATGTATGTGGGAAGACAGTCTTCAGACTGGCTGAACTGCCGGGGCGCCTTCAAGTTCACCTTGCCCACTCTTGATGAAAGCGACATGGTCATCCAGGCTTCTTTCTCTTTGAATCAGAGAAACTACAGCGGCAGCGGTAATAACGTCGTAAAGGTCGCTCAGATCGATCAGGACCTGCCCATAAATACTCTTACCTGGAACATCTTAAACGGCCACTATGGCCACATAAGAGAATTCGCCATAACCTCATCAGCCACAAACAATGAGTGGTTTGAATTCGACATAACAGGCATCGTAAGAGACTGGTACCTCAATGATAATAACTACGGCCTGGCGCTGATATCATCGGCAGAGGATACGGCATACAGATATGCCTCATTTGTGACTACCAATCATCCTACCTATACCTCCAGATGGCCTTATGCCACGGTTAGATACATATCAAAGGATGGCTTAGAGGATTACCTGAGCTATGAAACAGTTGACTCGCTTACACTGGGACAGTTCAATGTCGGCCATTTCAACGGGAATCTCATATATCTCCATGAAGATTTCTCTGACAGCGGTAACTGGCTGCCGACAAGTGTAACACATGTCTATAACCACCATAAGAGAGCAGTGGATGAGACAGTAAACTCATCGATGAAGTTCGGAAAGGGGTTCAGATTATCCGTCAGCCTTCAGGTGAGATATGACAGTGATAATGACTGGTATGAACTGTATGATGAAGACGGAACAGTACATTACTTCCTCAATGATGAAGGAACATATAAGGAAGAGTTCAGTGACTCCAATGTGCTGGAAGTAAATACCAACGACTATACGATAGATAATGACTCCTCCAAGACAGTATTCAATAAGATGACAGGTCTTATCAGTTATGTGGAAGACAAGATAAACGACAGGACGCAGGCATATACCTATAATGCCAATGACCAGCTGATAAAGATAACCGACGGTGCCGACAGAGAGACACTGTTTACTTACACAAACAACTACCTTACCAAGATAACATATGACATCGAGACCGGCTCCTCTTCACCAAATTATGGCCAGGGAAGGGAGATAACCTATGCATATAATTCCAATGGGCAGCTTTCCTCCGTTACGATGCCGGATGGGAATATCATTAATTATTCTTACACTTCAACCGGAGAACTTCAGAGCGTCAGTAACACTTATGAAGGAAGAGTACAGATAAGCTATCTCAACGGGCTGCTGAAGAGAGCGGAAAGCATAACCAGATATGGAAACGACAATACTGTCGGAAATTCCCTGTCCTTTGACTATGGCAACTCTGAGACAACCATTACATATGATGATGACTATGAACTGACTTATCTCTTTGATGAAGCCGGGCATACGGTAAGCGTCAGGGATAATGAAGATAATGGAGTATACGGAGGATATGTCAATACCTCCGACAATAACAAGCACTCACTTTCCTTTGAAAGCGAGATGCAGACCACAACGGTCAACCTGCTTAAGAACCATACCCCGACAAGCACTTCCAACTATACAGGTACCTTTACTCTGGTGACTACGGGAGATACTGATCCCTTCTATTCATCAAAGGCTTTTAAGCTAACCAATAATAACTCAGTAAGCCAGAGCGTAGCGGTCACTTCAGGGAAGACCTATACGGCTAGTGCTTATGTGAAGGTTACTTCAGGAAGCAACTATAAACTCTACGTAGGCAACAGCGACAAACTGGGAACTCTCAATGAGTGGATAAGGATATCTGATACCTTTACTGCCAATACGAACAGCTACACCTTCACCGTATCAGGGTACGGAACCGGAGAAGCGTTGATAAAGAACTTCCAGCTGGAAGAAGGGGCGGCAGCGAGCAGATATAACCTCATTGAAAACGGATCATTTGACTATTCTACCAGTAACTGGGTGATTGGCAATGTCGGAAGTAATGACGGACTAGTCACAGGAAGAAGAGGAAACGGATATCAGATAACATCTACTGCTTCCCAGGCAAGATACATCTACCAGCAGATCGACATCTCTGGCAATCAGGGCGATGAGTTCATATTGTCTGTATGGGGTAAGAACGATACCACTACCCAGAAAGAACTGAATACTTCTTCGGCTAATTCAGGAAACGATCATGGTAGAGCCATCGGAGCCAGGATATCATTCATAGACAGTAACAACACTGAGATAGACGGAGGCTCATTCATCTTTGAATCCGCTTCGCTTAACTGGCAGTATCTTACCGGAAGTATCAGTGCTCCAGAAGATTATGTTGCGGTGAGAGTATATCTGTTCTCCAATCACTGTTATGGCACTACTGTGTACGATGACGTGCAGCTCTATGTTCAGTCTTTTGGGACCAGATATGAATATGACTCAGAAGGCCGGGAGATAAGATGTGAAGATCCTCAGGGAAACATAACCATAACGGCCTATAAGGACATCACGATAGCGACCACTGATGGAAACGAGACTACTGATGTGGTAGACTACATTGAATACAGAAAAGCATCTGAACCAACTTATCACAAGGAAACAGTATATGACTATGACACCAAGGGAAACGTCATAAGCGAGATATATACCGACTACAACCTTGAACAGAACAACCCCAACAGAGTCACGACCATCCTGTACAATTACGACGAAGACAATAACCTGGTATCTACGGAGACCAATGGCAATATCCACTACGAAACAGGCAAGGTCACATATTCAGAAAACTATGTATCTTCGTATACTGATGAGAGAGGAAAGATTACATCATTCAATTATGATGAAGTGACAGGGCATCTTCTTTCCACTACCGATCCCATCGGTCACACCACTTCATATACCTATCTGGCTAATACTGATCTGATAAGCTCGGTTTCCTCAGGAAACAGCAGCGTCAGCTATACCTATGATTCATTAGGCCAGATAAGCACGATAAGCCACTCTAATACTTCAAGTACTTCTACGCAGTACTCCTTTGATTATGACTGTTTTGGTAATCTAATAGAGGTGTCCGTAGGAAACAGAGTGCTTTACTCCTATGATTATGAGGCTCATAACGGGAAACTGTACTCTGCGACCAACGGAAACAATGAAGAGATGTCATATCGTTATGACTCATTAGACAGAGTTACTCAGATCTATCAGGGCAATACTCTGGCATACAGTTTTGAATACGGGCCGGATGGTAAGCTGGGAAGATTCACCGATCATTTGTACAATGAGACGGAAACATATGAATATGACTTCTCAGGTAATGTCATCAGAGAAAACAGAAGTGACGGAACAAGGCTGTTCAACGATTACGATGATAACGGAAAGATCATATCCTCCGGATATTCAAAGCTAACCAATTCATCCATCACTTCCTTCACCTACAACGAAAAGCAGGAGATCGAGACTGTAAGCTGGAATACGAACAACTCCGTTTCATCTTTGTCGTACAGCAGGGATGTCCTGAGAAGATATACAGGCAGCAGTTATGAGATAAACAATAACAGTGTTTTGGCAACTGTGGTCAGTTATGAGAAGTTCCTTGATAACAACAATGAAGAAAAGACCACCAGTTTCATACACGAAGTAACTAACGCCTTTGGAACTGATCAGTTGGATTATGAGTATTATTATGACAATAACGGAAACATAACCAGTGTTGATGTTTATAACGGTATCACTCATTACATCTTCACCTATCAGTATGATTCCCTCAATCAGTTGATAAGGGAGAATGACCCTGTACTTAATAAGACAATAGTCTATAGTTATGATTCAGGTGGAAACCGGACATCGGTATCCACCTACAGTTATACGACAGCAGATAATCCGTCAAATCCGTTATCAACTGAGACATATGGATATACTGACAATAACTGGAATGATCTTCTAACCTCATATAACAACAATTCGATAACCTATGATTCAACTGGTCATCCGCTTGTCTATCATGATGGTAAGCAGTTTACCTGGAACTACGGAAGGCTGACCGGATATACTGATACTGCCAACAGTAGGGTGGTGAGCTATACCTATGATTCTGAAGGAATAAGGGCATCAAAGACGGTTAACGGAACTACAACATATTATCTCTTATCCGGCACCACGATCCTTCAGGAGACAAAGGGAAACGATACCATCATTTACGAATACGATGACAATGGAGGTCTGAGATCTTTCGTATACAACGGGAACAGGTACATATACATAAAGAACGGAACGGATGACATTGTAGGGATCTTTGATTCTTCAGGATCAATGGTGGTCAGATATGATTATGATGGATATGGCAACTGTACAGTGACCAACATAGGGAACACTTCCATTGGAGACATCAACCCGTTCAGGTACCGTAGTTATTATTTCGACACAGAGAGTGGATTCTACTATCTGAATTCAAGGTACTATGATTCTCAGACAGGGCGGTTTATTTCTCCGGATGAGGTTGAAGAACTAGGCACAAACGAAACAATTTTCGGGTTTAATATCTATGCATATTGTGATAATAACCCAATAAACTGTTTCGATAATATGGGAAAAGGAACATCATATAATAAAACAAAAATACTAGCTGGTATGCTCGTTATCATTATTCTTTTTGTCGCTACTGCTTGCGTTGGCGGAACTTTAGGAGTCGTTTTAGGTGCCGCATTAATTGGCGCAATCGCTGGTGGAATTATTGGAGCAATAATTGGCGTCGTAATTAGTAGGAAATCTAAAGAATCACAGGTCGCGAATGGCTTTTTGAAAGGAACAATTCTTGGAGGTGCTGCAGCCGCATTGTTTGTCGTATTGTTAAAAGCGTTTGGAGTGATAAAAATAATAGGAAGTGCACAAAAAACGGGGACAGCATTGCACAGATTCTTTTCAAATATTATTGCCGCCATTCATTCAATGCAGTTTTGGAGAACCTCTGAGGTTTATCTAAATAGATCTTTAAGTACAGCCGGTTATATTGGAAGGAAGATTCCTGACGTAATTGTAAAACTTAGAAAAGGATGGGCAATAATTGTTGAAGTCGTTAGTCACTCTCAAACAGTTGAACAGATGAATGATAAGATTGATGCAATTAAGGCTATGAATCCTAATACTGAGATAATTCGAAGTGTATGTAAATGGGCAAAGGTAATATGGCAATTATTACACAGGAGGTAAAAATGTATTGTACAATGATGTTTTTCTTTAAGAAAGTAGGAGTCGTTTCGAGCGATCAACTCAGAGAATCAATAAAAGAAATAAACAATATTTGTAACACGAACTACAGAAGCTTGGAAGTCATAATGGATAGTCCATTTACCGTAAATAGTATTTATTCAAAGAGAAAGAATTGTGATCAAATAGGTAGTAAAGACGAGAGCCTAATAAATGATGTCTATTATGATAAAACAGGCCTTATGAAAATGCTCTACTTGTCAAATTATAATGATTCGGACAGCGTGTGCGAAAGGATAAAAATCCGTTTTCGCAATCCAAATATACAAATCGCATCGAGCGCTAGCGTTAGTTATCAAGTTAATAATGATCCCAAATCAATACCGTGTGATTTTAAAAAGGTTCTGCTGGTGTTCTACGGGATGGGATGGAGAGTAGACAATTCTTTCGTATGTTACTATAAATCGCCCAATTTTCCTTTGGCTCTATATGGGGTTCATTATAGCATTTTCAATAGCAAAGAAACGAAGGATGCTATAGAACATGAAAGAAAACACTTTCATAGAAACTATGTTGGTAGTATTCAGGATGTATATCAGGCAAACACAATATCAATGAATCATCTGTCAGAAGAAAAACTGAAAATGCTTGAAGAGATATGTGGGAAGAAATGTGAAATAGTTGAAGATAATTATTACTTTGATTGTTTGGCGCGAGGCGATTCTCTTCAAATAGATAAGGCGAAAAGGAAAAGACTGAGGGAATTGTTCTAAGATAATAGCGGAAAATGACCATAGTGGACTGGTGTGGAAAAGCATTAGTGGGTAGTATTACAAGAAACTATGCTTCTTAGTGTCCCAACCTGCTTCTATGCTAAAATGATTGTGCTGCAACCTGCAATAACACACGTGGAATCGATCGCGCTTCTAAAGAGAGAAAAATTAAGAAAAGCAGCTGATTAATGATGAGTGAAGAGTAATTAATAATTCGCACAATATAATGAAAGGAGCAAAATAGTGAAGGAAGATTTGTTCTGTTGTCCACATTGTTTCAGAAATAAACATATACAAAGATATATTGAAGAAAACTACGATGAAAAAGGGCATTGCTGCTATTGCGATGATTATAATACAGTTTTGATTTCGGTAAAAAGACTAGGCCAGTATTTTCGAGAGTGTATAAACAAAGCATATGAAATTTGTGGGACTGGAACGGGATCAATGTGGGATTCCGAAGAAAAGGAAGAATTAGGGCCTGATGGCAATGCTGCAACAACATACAGTATTCGTAGGATAATGGTTGAAGAAGAGAATGTATTTAGTGAAGAAACGATTACTGGACCATTGCTAGAAGATTTGTTTGAAAACGTATATACTGCAAGAGAAATTCAAAAGGGATCTGAGGATAACTTTGCAGAAATTAATTCAGAAAAATGGGTTATCAAAAACGATTTATATGGTAGTGAACAGACCCGAGTATTCCAATCATGGGAAACATTTAAACACATAGTAAAGCATTACAATCGTTTTTTTGATTCAGAAAACTACAATATCCGGGGGGAATACCTAGAACGAATGGATCCATACATATATGATTTTGTTACAGATATTTCGAAAGAAATGAAGTTTTTCCGAGCAAGAAAGATAAGGCAATAGAAGATGCCATGAGGCATTTTAAGATGATTTAGTTACAATTATAGAGCTGCACGAATTATCAGTTTTAATGAAAAGAGGAGAGAGATAATAATGTTAGTTAAGGATATATTAGCTATTGCATCATCAATATTATTAAGCGTAGGAGGTTCTGGAGTAATAATATGTTCCGTGTCAAGGTTTTTAGCAGAAAGGATTGTTAAACGCATTGACAGTAAATACCAATTGATGCTTGATCAAGAATTAGAAAAGTATAGGAGTTTATTGGATCAGAGAATATATGTTTCACAAACACAGTTTGATAATGAGTTTCAAATATATAAGCAATTATCCAAAGCATATTTTACTGTTGCAGTAAAAGTGTCTTCATTTGCTTTTGATTATGAAAAAAAGAATACTATTTCTATAAAAGCGGGAGATATATCCCGAGAAGAGATTAATAGGCTTATTGATGCAACTTGCGCCGCGCAAAATCTGTTGTTTGAAAATGCGGCTTTTATCCCTGAAGATATATTCAATGCATACTATGAGTTGTATGTGAATACAAATGCTTTCTTTTGGAAAATTATCGATAAAATTGATGAGTACCCACAAATGAATAACGAACTAGGTGAGACTAATATAGAATGTGATATTACATTAGCAAAAGTAATAGAATCTGAGTTGGGAGAAATAAATAAAAAAGTTAGGGAGCATTTGGAATCATTAACGATAATACCGAAGTAATAATCATCTTTGATAACGAGTTTGGATGAGAATGTTTCTATAAATGATGAATTATATAGATGAATTAAGAGTTGGAGATGTAGTTTATGGCGGGATTGCTGTATCCAGCGTATCAGAAATTCTATAGTGCATTATGTTCATTGGAACGATTTAAAAAAGAATCCAATTTTTTTGATAATATTTCATGCTTGGATACATTCTTTTCCGAGTATCGGAATGTGACTTTTGTTGTTCAATCACAGTTAAAACATACAGAGTATTTTGCGGAATATGAGAAGAACAGAGATATTTATCTTACAGATCATTGGTTTGTAGAAAAAAGGAATGAAACAACAAAACAGAACCCTTTTCGCTTTCAAAAGAGAATCACCATATCAATTTATACGCCCAGTGAAGAGATTACGATAGCAGAGAAAGCTTTTACAGTAGAGAATGACATTCCGCTTGGTTCGTTACATACTGAAATAAAACAGTTTTTCAATGTTTTTTTAGATGAAGAGATTTTCTTTTCCATAGTGTATTATTTTCTGGAGGATGGTAGTGAAACAGATTTATTAGGCAGAATTATCCCTGGTATTTCAGCTATGAAAAGTTTCCTTGATGCATTAAACCATGAAATTGGAGATGAATGTGTTTTGTGTGAACAATTGAGACAAAAGATTGATAGAATGGCATTCACAAATGTTCCTAGAGATTTTTTGCTTACGGATGATTATGTATATTACAAGGACAATGACGAGTTTGAGAGAGCGGGACGATTGGCTATGATGTTTTCACTTGATGGGAAAAAGATGATAAGCAGAAGACCGATTGTGGAAATGACTAATGCTGAATTTCTAAATTATGACGGAACCGCGTTTGGTAGATTTTCTTTGATGCATGCGATTATAAGATCTATGCAACCAGAGGCGGACATTATGCCTGCAATTATGATTATCTATGGTGATGATACCTATGACATGGATGTATTTCATGCTGATTTAAAAACTACCGTTTATAGAAAGCTTAATGAAGTGGCAAAAATAATAGAATGTGAAGATGTTAAAGAGGTATGTTTCATGTCACTATATGCTGTGGTTTGTTTGGGAGAAGATACTCCTATACATTCTAAAGAACGACAACAATCAGCGACCAATGATATTCTAGTTGTTTCAAGTCTTGATTATAAATTGAATGAGAAAGAGTATGTTTTTGATGGAGATCTGATGGCAAATCCTCAATATGTCGCTTATATTATGAAAAATGAATTAAAGAGCAGATTAGATGCTAGCAAATTGAACATGTTCCCGATATGGCAGGCATTCAGGAAAAAAATGTCAAGTGCGACTTCGGATTCATAAACAAAGAATATGTTGAGAGAAACGGAAGAAGATTAGGGAATTGTTCTTATGCGATTGACAAAACAAAACATTTGTATTCTTCCGTTTCAGTATGTCCTCAACGTTTTACGACACATGTGGAATCGATCGCGCTTCTTTGCCGGAAAGCAGAAAATGAAATACTTACTGTTGTATAGCGTTGATATCCTGATAATAGCTTTGATCCTAATAAAAATGTTAGGAACAATTGCGATTATTGGCCTTTTCCGAAAATAATACAAAAGACGCTCCGAATTTACCGAAAGTATTATAAAAGTCGCTCCGAAATTTCCGCAAAACATATATAATACATATGAGAGGATTACATTATGGAATTGAAAAGACATATTGATAAGTGGCTTGAGGACTGGAAATCCGACAGCAATCATAAGCCTGCCCTTATAAAAGGAGTTAGACAGTCAGGAAAGACACATAGCATAAAACTGTTTGCCGAGAATAATTACAAGGTCGTTATTTATCTCAGCTTTTGGGATGATCCTGGTCTAATAGATGCTTTTGATGGAAATCTCGATTCAGACACAATTATCAGAGAACTGTCGGTAAGAAAGCCACTTCCAGACCTCATCAACGGGTCTACAGTTTTCATTTTTGATGAAGTCCAAGAATGCCCTAGAGCATTGCTGGCTCTTAAAACAGTCATGAATGACAAGCGGTATGACTTTATTGCTTCAGGATCCTATCTGGGGGTCAGCGGTTACGTCATAGCAGATGATACACCAAAACCTGTTGGCTGCACAGATGAATTCGATATGCGAACATTAGATTTTGAGGAGTTTCTATGGGCTAAAGGATATACGGATAAGGAATTATCATACATAAGAGAGGCATTCGAAGAAAAGACTCCTTTATCAAATTCAATGCACAATTCGTTTACTTCACTATTCAGAGAGTATCTCTGCGTTGGCGGATTCCCTGAAGCAGTCAGTAATTATGTAGAAACAAACAATATGCACTCTACTCTTCAGATAACCAGAAGGATAACCAGTGATCTGCAGGATGATTTTGGCAGAAGACGGGGGAAGGATAAAAAGCCTCTGTTCAATACAAATGAAGTAGCAAGGATCAGAAGTGCTTTTTCTCTGATACCGTCGTTTCTGGGAAAAGAAAATAAAAGGTATATTGTTTCAAAAATCAGTGGAAAAGGAGCAAAAGATGCCGGTAAGGATGCTATAGATTATCTTAAGGATACTGGAATCATATTAAAAGTCCATAATGTGTATGTTCCGGCAACACCATTATCAACAAATGTGGTTCAGAACCAGTATAAAGTATTTACCACAGACATAGGGATGCTGGTTGGAATGTTGGAAGATGGCACGACAAGTGCAATATTGTCGGGAAATCTTGGTATGGGGAAAGGAATCCTTTATGAAGCTCTTATAGCTGATGCGCTTTACAAAAGGGGAGGAAGGCTTTTCTATTTTGCCAAGGAAAGTGGACTGGAATTGGATTTTGTGATCAATTATCAGGGGGAGGCAACGATTTTAGAAGTAAAGGCTGTGGACGGTAATACAAAAAGCGCAAAGACAGTAATGGCTCATCCAGATCATTATGGTGGTAAAACTCAACTTATCAGAATTAAAGATGCCAACATTGGAATATCGGATGGTATACTGACCATCCCTCACTATATGGCATATCTGTTGTTTGACTGGCAGCCTGCATTGTCGATGCAGTAATTGAAAAAGGATGAATAAAACACATATTTTTCAAGAGTCATCAGCACATGGAATCGATCTGCTTACTTACACGTAAGTAAGGAAATAGTTAAAAAGACTCTGACTGGTAAGTACACAACAGTTGTCAATATGGAGGTGCTCTCAGAATGAAAAAGACATGTATGAATTGCAAATACTATTATTTCACACTCTCTGATGGGGAAAGTTTTTTCCATATTCATGACTGGTGTGATCAGTGGAAAACGCAGCTGAAGGCCTATGCCCATGCGGATATGGTGGAACATGACTACCCGTACAACAGTGATCTGGAAACGGGAGAAGCGTATTGCTACATGTTTGAGCCTGCTGATAAGCCGGCATATCCTGATGAGTGGTACGATGCTAACAGGGCTGAAAATGAACGAAAGGTAAAAGGGAAATAGGATAGAATATGAAGGAAACTATTAAACGTTTTTTTGCTAGGCTATTCCTTTCCGTACTAATTAGTTTTGTTCTTCAGTTGTGGTTGATAGTCATCGGTACGATAATGATAGATCATTCTGATCAAAACTCAGTCATAAATAGGATTGGAGTAGTTATATTGTGGGTGGCTATTGGATTGGCTGTCATACTTACTATCTATTTCATGTGGGGATTCATGAATGAAGGAAAGATGACGCCTTCTAGTTTTTTAAATGAAACATCTAAGAAGAATAAAGAGCCTATGGATGAAGATTCATATCTGAATTATGCATATATGAAAATGTGCGAAAAGTGTGGATATAGTGATGAAATTGATAAACTCACGGAAGAAGAAAGAGTCATCTATGTAACACAGTATTTGGCGGCGGAAGTTCATAATGGTGGTTTTGATCAGTTCTATAGTAATTCAAGCGGGGATTTTGCCAATGAAGTGATTAAAGCACTGAAAACTCTAAGAGCTGAAAGAGTATTATCTATTTGTCAGAAAGCCAACGCTATATTTGGAGAATCTGTTCCGACAGACAGGGACGAACGCAACATATTCTTAACAGAGAAGATTACTTCTGAACAGGAAGAAATCCTGGAAAAGTGTGATGAAGAATTCTATGAAGCCTATGGAGAACTATCAGAACTCAGTTATAGGTATCTGAAAGAATATGAGGAAAAGATGTCGGAAGCAACAGATCAAATGCCAGATTAATACAGATAAATGCGATTTCTACTTGTGTCCAACCTGCATCTAGGTTAAAAC
>JAEEGL013162116.1_pt1 | contig 36011 bp, 25 predicted proteins | sample 9134231 | NCBI WGS metagenome assembly JAEEGL01 (sample SAMN16246548, study PRJNA631951) | gut metagenome | biome: gut microbiome; feature: rumen; material: fiber-attached | host: Bos | place: Iran: Karaj | collected 2018-10
AAAGAGCATGTTGAGAAGCCTGCAGATGTACTCAAGGTTGGCCAGGAAGTTGAAGCTAAGATCGTAGACTTCAACGAGGATGAGAAGAAGATTTCTCTTTCAATCAAGGCTATGTTTGCTCCTGAGAAGGAAGAGGCTCCTGCAGAGGAAGGCGACGTTGTATCAGTTGATATCGACAAGGTTATCGCTGAGCAGGAAGAGAATCCGGAAGCTTAATATGAATAATAGACCGGTGGAATAAATATTCATTCCACCGGTTTTTTATATTCAATATACAAAAACAACCCGAAGAACCATGATGATTCTTCGGGTTTATTATTATCGTTTATTTTGATGAGAGTTCTTTACAGATCATCAAGCCTTGGGTTTCTCATAGTAGAAGGAGTTCTTACGAACAAAGCCGATATCTTTATAGTTTACGATCTGCTCGGTACTTCCAATGAAGAGAATTCCGCCTGGGCAGAGGTTTGCGTAATACTTCCTGAAAATATCATCCTTGGCTTCTTCTGTGAAGTAGATAAGAACGTTACGGCAAACGATAAGGTGACAATCCTTCGGATATGGATCGCGGAGAAGGTCAGCCTGTTTGAAGGTTACGCGGGATGTAATCTCGCTGGATACCTTCATTCTTCCTTCCGGAGTTTCTGTGAAGTATTTCTTCTTAAACTCTTCAGGAACATTCGCAACTTCTTTTTTGTCATATATGGCAGCTTTTGCCTTGGCCAAAACAACGGCATCAAGGTCTGTTGCATAAACATTTATCTGGTTGAGAGGCATGTGCTTTGAGAGCATCATTACAATAGTGTATGGCTCATCACCTGTCGAGCAGGCTGCACTCCAGATTTTCAGGTTCTTTCCGAATTTACTCATAAGCTCGGGAACCATTTCTTTATCCATGAGATTCCACTGGTCCATGTTTCTGAAGAACTCTGAAACGTTGATTGTCAGATAGGTTACAAAGGAATCAAGAGCCTCTCTGTCTTTTTTAATCAGAGCAAGAAAGCCGTCATAGCCTTTGACTTCATACTTACCGATAAGAGTATCGATTCGTCTCTTCATCTGCTTCTCTTTGTAAGCATTAAGGTCTATCTTTGTAAGATCGTATACGCCTTTTTTAAACCACTCGTAATCGTATTCCATGAATGCATCTTCCTCCTATTAACAGACTGTTCTTCTGTTACCAGTATCACTACACGTATATCATGGTAACAGTCATGTGTACAAGGACACACTTATATTCTATATTAGCAGAGCGTGTATGTAAAATAAAATAAATATAAACCATACAGCGTAAATATTTATGCATCCAAGACGAAACACTATTACAGCTCCAGCACATGAGCAATCACATGGCAGGCGTACAGGCTCATTGCAAAACGACTCTTCTTCATGTTTTCGTTCAGATCAAAGAAAAAGCGCTTGTCATCGTAGTCCGCCTTAAAGAAAGGTGCAAACACCAGGTCCCACTCCAGCAGGTACTGGCCTTCCTTCTTGGTGTAGCAGTTCTCGGGCGTAGCCTTCTCGCGATAGGCCTTGTCCACAAAGGAAGCAATGGATTTATGGATTGCCATATCCTCGTGGGGCAGATAATAGTAGTCTTTGTAATTGGAATAGTAGTATTTGAGCTCAGTCTCATATAACGGAACGCGCAAAGTAGCTTCGCTTCCAACAATCTTGAAGTAGCAGTTATCCAGATTTCCGGACAGTGAAGATGGCAGTGAAACAGGTAATGCGAGCTTCATGTAAACTTCGGTCTTCTTTTGGCCATCATAGTCCTGATAGTAATTGGCCTGAACTTTTTTGGCTCTGAGCGGAAGCTCGTAGTCATAGTCGGAATCAACAAGTTCCTCATCGGTTCTGATGGATACCTTCGGAAGATTCCTAAAGCGCCCGAAGAATTCCTGATACTGAAGCATCGGCAGAAGTCCGAACATTCCCTTCACATCTTCAAGATTATGTAAAAGAAGCAGTTTAAGAAGGTCAGGGCTCTTTGAAGGCACATAGTCCTTGTAAACCTTTATAAGTTTGCCACCGTCATATTTGTCTTCTCTGTTTATACCAAGATACAGCTCCACAGTCTTTTGCTTACAGTCCGGAAGACCAAGCTGTTCCTTGTATGGCGATACAACTTTGTACAGATCATAAGAGCGCAGCCCCTTAAACGGGTCATCCATTTCATGCTTTTCAAATTTGGCCTGAAGAAACGGAATGTCAAACCTGTCACCGTTGTAATGGATTGCATATCTAAAGCTCTTGGCAAGAGTAGCGAAATCCTTGAGAATTTCCGCTTCATGCTCAATACTCTCAGCAAAATACTGGCATACATGCCAGGTATGCTTTTGAAAATACGCAACACCTATTAAATAAAGGTCTGAATTTTTGGGAGAAAGCCCCGTAGTTTCGATATCTAAAAAAAGAATCTCTTCTTTGTTGCATCCAAGAAGCTCCGGAAGAGAATCGACAAAAGTGCTGTCAGAAAGTACAAATTCTTCACTGGTCTTAATCATATTCCCCACTCACTTTCTTCATGTAAAGAAATCCCCTAATGCATATCATTATACCAAAATATAAGACTAATACACAATTCTTCGACGGCTCTCGAGAACTATTTAAGGCTACTTCAATATTTTCTACAAAAAAACCACTATAAACCGTGAAGAAATCTAGCCTTTTTCACGGAAAGAAGTTATAATTAATACGTTGGGTTGTTTCATCTCAAATAGTCATTTGGGATACAGATTTCTAAAAAAAAATCGAAAGAAGGGTAGGAAATGGCAAGAGGTACGTTTACGGGCGGTATCCATCCATATGAAGGCAAGGAATTGTCTAAGGATAAGCCTATCAAAGCAGTGCTACCAAAAGGGGATCTGGTATATCCTTTGTCCCAGCACATCGGCGCACCCGCTAAACCAATCGTAGCAGTGGGGGATCATGTACTTACTGGTCAAAAGATTGCAGAAGCAGGCGGATTTGTATCTGCCAACATTTTTGCTACTGTATCCGGAACAGTAAAGGCTATCGAGCCAAGGCGTTTGACAACTGGAGCAATGTGCCAGAGCATCATTGTTGAAAATGATGAGAAGTATGAAGAAGTAGAATTCAAACCGGCAAAACCTTACGAGGAAATGACACCAGAGGATAAGATCGCTGCTGTCAGAGAAGCAGGAGTCGTAGGTATGGGAGGAGCAGGTTTTCCTACTGCTGTTAAGTTTGCTCCCAAAGAGCCCGACAAAATCGATTATATCATCGCGAACTGCTCAGAGTGTGAGCCGTACCTTACGTCTGATTACAGACGTATGATTGAGGAACCTGAGCTGCTTCTCGAGGGTCTTAAGGTGGCTGTAAGTATTTTCCCTAATGCAAGGGGTATTCTTGCGATTGAGGACAATAAACCAGACGCCATCGCTATATTCAAAAAACTAACTGAAAATGAAGATAAGATCAGCGTTAAGCCCGTCAAGACCAAGTATCCTGAGGGCGCTGAGAGAATGCTTATCTATGCATGTACAGGAAGAGAGATCAATTCTTCCATGCTTCCGGCTGACGCAGGATGTATCGTTGATAACGTTGATACATTGTGCGCTGTTTGCAGAGCGGTAAAAGAGGGAAGACCTCTGATGGAGAGAATTGTAACTATTACAGGTGATGCAATTGCTGATCCCAGGAACTTTAAGGTAAGGATCGGTACAAACTACCGCGAGCTTCTTGATGAAGCCGGTGGATTTACCTGCGAACCTGCCAAGATCATTTCCGGCGGTCCTATGATGGGCTTTGCAATCTTTGATCTTGATGTGCCTACTACCAAGACTGCTTCAGCAATTACCTGTTTTTCCAAGGATGCAGTTTCTGAGATGGAGCCATCTGCATGTATTAACTGCGCAAGATGCGTAGAGGCCTGCCCGGAAAGGTTGGTACCCAAGAATCTTGCTGATGCAGTTGAGCATAATGATGAGAAGACATTCCTTGAAATGTATGGAATGGAATGCTGCGAGTGCGGTTGCTGCAGTTATATCTGCCCGGCAAGACGTCAGCTCACACAGCTCATCAAGGGTATGAGAAAAATTCAGCTTGGTAAGAGGAAAAAGTGAGGGGAGGACAGGCTATAATGAGTGAACTTAGAAAAGTGTCATCCAATCCACATGTAAGATCCAAGACCACCACAACTAATATCATGATGTGGGTTCTGATCGCACTGCTTCCTGCAGCTGGTTTTGGTATTTACAACTTTGGGGTTGATGCGCTAATTATATTGCTTTTATCAGTGGCTTCCTGCGTTCTTTCAGAGTTCATCTATGAGAAGGCGCTAAAAAAGCCGGTGACAATAGGAGATCTTTCTGCTGTAGTTACAGGACTTCTTCTTGGAATGAACCTGCCATCTACAGTGCCGTGGTGGATTCCAATCCTTGGCGGTGTTTTTGCAATCATCATGGTTAAACAGCTCTTTGGCGGACTGGGCCAGAACTTCATGAATCCGGCCCTGGGCGGAAGGTGCTTCCTGGTGCTTTCTTTCCCTGCAATCATGACCAACTTTGTGACAGATACCTACACAGGAGCAACACCACTTGCAAACCTTAAAAACGGCATCGAAGTAAACATAATGGACATGCTCATTGGTAAGACCGGTGGAACCATTGGTGAGACATCAATGATCTGTCTTGCAATCGGAGCAATGATCCTGTTTGCAGTAGGTGTTATCGATTATGTGATCCCATTCACATACATCATCACATTTGTTATTTTCGTAGCTTTGTTTGGTGGATATGGATTTAACTGGACATATATTTCTGCTCACCTTGCAGGTGGCGGACTTATGCTTGGTGCTTTCTTTATGGCAACCGACTATGTCACATGCCCTATCACTCCAAAGGGAAGATTTATCTATGGCTTGTGCCTGGGACTTCTTACAGGAATCTTCAGAATCTTTGGTGCAAATGCTGAAGGCGTTTCTTTTGCCATCGTAATCAGCAACCTCCTTGTACCATTGATTGAGAAGGCTACAATTCCAAGAGCCTTTGGTATAAAGAAAACAGCAAAGAAGGAGGCGAAAAAAGCATGAACGATACAAAGAGCATGATCAAAAACGCCCTTATTCTTTTTGCTATAACGCTGGTTGCGGGAGTTCTTTTAGGCCTGGTTTATCAGGTGACAAAGGACCCGATCGCATATCAGGAAAAACTTGCACAGGACAAGGCTAACCAGTCAGTTTTCGCTGCAGCAGCAACTTTTGAGGATGTGACTGTTGACACGACCCTCGCAGAAGCAGACATTGCGGATTACTCCGGAGTTACAATTGAGAGTGTTAAAAAAGCTCTCGATAGCGCAGGAAACGCACTTGGCTATGTAATTCAGGTTAAGTCAAAAGGGTACGGCGACTTCATCGAGTACACAGTTGGTATTACAAATGAAGGAAATATAAACGGCATTTCAATCATTAAGATTGCTGAGACCCCCGGTCTTGGTATGAATGCTGAGAAAGTCATTTCTCCGCAGCTTGTTGACAAGGCAGCTACCATTTTCAATGTAGTAAAGAGCGGGCAGCTTTCCGATTCAGCTACTCAGATTGAAGCTATTTCCGGAGCTACAATTACATCAAGAGCAGTTACTAATGGTGTAAATGCAGCAGTCACATATTTTAATAACGTATTGAAAGGAGGACAGTGATGAGCACAGAAGCAAAAAAAGGCGCTTTGGGCTTTAGGCAGGATACGCCGGCTGAACGATTCTTTAACGGCCTCATTGCTGAGAACCCTACTTTAGTACTTATGATCGGTATGTGTCCCACACTTGCCGTTACATCATCAGCGATTAACGGCCTCGGAATGGGACTTGCCACAACTTTCGTTTTGGCACTTAGTAATGCGGTTATTTCTGCACTTAGAAAGACAATTCCGGGAACAGTAAGAATCCCGTCTTTCATCGTAGTAATCGCGTCCTTCGTTACACTGGTTGAGCTCCTTATGAAGGCTTATGTACCTGCGCTGAATCAGGCACTTGGCGTATATATTCCTCTTATCGTTGTTAACTGTATCATCTTCGGTAGAGCGGAAGCTTATGCCAGCAAACACGGCATTGTTCCTTCATTCTTTGATGGTATAGGAATGGGACTTGGTTTTACCTGCGCCATTACTGTTATCGGTCTTATCCGTGAGTTCTTCGGAGCAGGCACAGCCTTTGATGTGCAGATTCTCGGAGAAGGAACCGTTGTTCCGGGACCTGTAGGAGCTTTCCTTTCAGGCTATAAGCCAATAAGCATCTTTATCCAGCAGGCAGGAGCCTTCTTTGTTCTGGCATTCCTCATCGCCATCATGAACAAGATTAAGGCTAATCTCGCTGCAAAGGGAAAAGATACTTCGAAGTTCGGAAACGGTTGTTGCTCTTCAGCAGAAGAGGCAGCTGCCGACAAGATTCTTGAAGACAAAAAAGCAGGAAAGGAGGCTGAATAATTATGGAAGTGATCTTAAATCTTGTGGGACTTATGATATCAGCCTCACTGGTTAATAACGTAGTTCTCAGCCAGTTCCTCGGACTTTGTCCTTTCCTTGGTGTATCCAAGAAGACCGACACAGCTCTTGGAATGGGCGGAGCGTGTATTTTCGTTATCACGCTGGCATCACTGGTTTGTAGCACAATCTACAAATTCATTCTGGCGCCGCTTGACCTGTCATACCTTAGAACCATCGTGTTTATCCTTGTAATTGCCATGCTGGTTCAGTTTGTTGAGATGATCCTGAAGAAATACATCGTATCCCTGTATCAGGCGCTGGGTGTATACCTTCCTCTGATCACAACAAACTGTGCAGTTCTCGGTGTTGCCATCAATAACGTTACTGATGGCTATACAATACTCGAGAGCACGATCACCGGTCTCGCAACAGCGATAGGCTTTACAATCGCCATCGTTATCCTGGCCGGACTTCGTGAAAAGATGGAGTACAACGACATTCCTGCACCTTTCAAGGGCATGCCTTTAGTACTTCTTACATCAGGACTTATGGCAATTGCATTTACGGGATTTAGCGCACTCAAATAAGGAGAGATGACTATGATAGGTGGAATAATCATTGCAACGATCGTGGTTGCAGGTGTCGGAATTGCAATCGGCATTATTCTTGGCATCGCTGACCTTAAGTTGCATGTAGAAGTAGATCAAAAAGAAGCTGCTATCCTGGAAGCTCTCCCCGGTAATAACTGTGGAGGCTGTGGATTCCCCGGATGCTCCGGCTGTGCTGCAGCTATAGCAAAAGGTGAGGCGGCTGTTAATCAGTGCCCTGTTGGTGGAGCTCCTGTTGCGGCAGCAATTTCCAGCATTATGGGCGTAGAAGCTATCGAAGCTGAGAGAATGGTGGCATTTGTCCACTGTGGCGGTGATTGCGAGAAAGCTACTCAGCAGTATGAGTACAGCGGAGTTACTGACTGTCGACTTCAGACTCAGGCTCCCGGCGGCGGTTCAAAGACCTGTTCCTTTGGATGTCTCGGAGGTGGAAGCTGCGTATCTGTTTGCCAGTTCGATGCGATCCATGTAGTTAATGGCATAGCAGTAGTTGATAAGGAAGAATGTAAGGCCTGTGGTAAGTGTATCGAGATATGTCCTCGTCACCTCATTGACCTGATTCCTTACAAGGCAAAAGAGTCTGTGGCCTGCAAGTCACAGGATATGGGCAAACTTGTTAACGCATACTGTAAGTCAGGATGTATTGCCTGTCACATCTGTGAAAAGAATTGTCCTGCCGGTGCTATTACCGTGGAGAACAATGTGGCATCAATCGACCAGAGCAAGTGTACACACTGCGGTACCTGCGTAGAGAAGTGTCCTAAGAAAGCAATCGTAAATATCTAAGAAATAAAACAAAAACGGCCTTCAGATCATTATCTGAAGGTCGTTTTCGTGTAAACAACTCTATGCGTTTCTATTGGCAAAATGAGGATTTGCATAAAGCGGATGTTGCTCATTCATCATCCTGAACTGAGATGGCGGATATCCGGTGCACTTTTTTAGGGCCCTTGTAAATGCCGAACAACTAGCAAATCCCGACTGATAGGAAATATCCTTTATCGACAGTTCCGGATTAGACAAAAGAGTCTGAGCATAATTAATACGTGTCTGCTGGAGAAACTGATAAAAGGTTACGCCGGTATATTCTCTGAATATCCTCTCGAAATGAAACTTGCTAAAACCTGCATGAGCTGAAATACTCTCCAGCGTAATGTCTTCGGCAAAATGCTCTGAAATATAAGCACATACATTGCTTAAAGTGATGTTGTTTGTAAATGCGGTTGAAGATGAGTGAGAATTGGGCTTTTTAAATATCGCGATGTTTTTTGCACATAAAACAATGAACTGCATCAGAAGTGAATATATCTCCAGCTCACAATAGGGTTCCAGCTCAGAATAAGTAATAACGCTGTCATCATCATCTTCGTTGTATGAATCATCTGGATGGGCAGAGCCAAAATATAAATCCGCAATTTTATCAATATAACTGCAAAGCTTATTATATATTTCGGGTGGACAGGTTTGCCTTTTTACGTGCAGGGCAGGGCTCATCATGCGGAAGGCCTTGTCCAGCTCTTTCATATTTATGATTCCCGAAAAATCCGCCTGCAGATACACCCTTTCGCCGGGAGCCGGAGAAAAGATCTCATGAATAACCGCAGGACATATCAAAAGGATGTCATCTATCTCTACGTCGAAGGTCTGACCTGCACAAATTACCTTATAAGGCGCTTTCTTGGGTATTATAATTTCAATATCCGTGTGCCAGTGGGGCGGGAAGTCGGAGTGAAGCTTATTTATGAACAGCCTCAAATTGGTGTTTATCTTGTGGTTGATCTGCTCTTTGGCGCTTGCATTCAGGTTTAGTTGGCTTTTCATATCAAAAACCTCCTGTCAAAAAATAATATCTGGGATAGCAACTTTTATACATTGTGAATCAGTTAAAAATTGCCATGAAATTATTGAGATTATTTAAGACGCTTATATCTTATATTCGTTGAAATGAGCCTAATAGCCTAACAAAATGCATAATTAATATTATCAAATTATGATGAGAAATATAAAACTTTATAGGCAGAATAGCAATTATTAAATGGTCAGTAGCAACTTTTTTGGGATGAAAATTGCTGCTTATATTTTAGAGATAAGGCTGTCACACCGGATATATCATTATTCAAAGTGCGACAGCCTTTGCTGTTGTGGCCTGATTCTTATGATGTTATCTCTTTCACTCTGATTACTTATCTGTCGTTAACATTTGACCAGATCTTGTACTCTACGTTAGGGTTAACGCCTCTCTTCTCAAAGAGTTCGCTTACTGTAACGAAAGTGTAGCCCTGGTTCTTAAGACCTTCGATGATCTGAGGAAGAGCCTGTACTGTCTGAGAGTTGCCCTGGAAATCATGAAGAAGGATGATCTGTCCGTCTTTTGCTGCGCCAAGTGCATTGTTTACTCTCTGCTGAACTGAAGTTGAATTTTCCCAGTCATTGATAAGAGCGCCCTGGATAAATGGGTAGTCAATGTTCTGGTACATTGTATTGTTAATAGAAATGTAAGGTGGTCTAAAGAACTTAACTTCAGCGCCTACTGAATTTTTGATGGCTGAAGATGTCCACTCCATCTCGTTTCTGATGCTCTGAGCACTCATGTTTGTCATGTCCTGGTGAGTGTAAGAGTGGCTTGCAAGTTCATGACCATTCTTTACCTGTCTCTGCATGATAGAAAGAGTGTTGCTGTTTACATTCTGGCCGATAAGGAAGAATGTAGCTTTTACGTTGTACTTCTCGAGAATATCAAGAACATCGCTTGTAGTACTTGTCGGGCCATCGTCGAAAGTAAGAGCGATGAGCTTTTGGTTTGCAGTGTTGTCATTATTGCTCTGATTGCTTCCGCTTCTATTTTCGCTTGTATTACCTGCATCATTGCCGCCTACACCGGCGCCTGTGATCTTAAGATAATCAACGTATGCATCCCACTGTCCGTCATCTGCTGTAACCACCAGCTCTACGGTCTGATTGCCGGTTCCATGGCTTACATTCTTGATTGTGTACTCTGCAGGGTAAGAACCGCCGTAGTAGAAGGTTCCCTTTGTCTGTCCGCCAATCTTGAGGTCAACCCTTGCCATCTGATCGTTGTTTGAACATCCGCGAAGAGTGAAATCATGAGTTCCGCTTGCAAAATACTGAGTATAGGAAAGCTTGTCATTATTTGCATAAAGAGCTACACCGCCAAATGGGCTGTTGATATTGCCTGTGTACTGGCCGCCCTTAGTCATTGACTCACACTGAACAGTAGTAGCGCTGCCTGTTGTCTCACTGCCTGTATTTCCTGTCTGGCTTCCTGTGTTTCCACCCTGGCTGGTTTCCTGGCCGCTGCCCTGGTTGTTTCCGCCCTGAGAAGCTTCCTGACCGCCCTGGCTGCTGCTTGATTCGTTTCCGCCAACGCCTGCACCGCTTATCTTAAGGTAATCAATGTGTGCATCCCATTGTCCGTCATCTGCTGTAACCACGAGTTCAATAGTCTGATTGCCGGTTCCGTGGCTTACATTCTTGATTGTGTACTCAGCAGGGTAAGAACCGCCGTAGTAGAAAGTTCCCTTTGTCTGTCCGCCAATCTTAAGGTCAACTCTTGCCATGTTATCGTTGTTTGAACATCCGCGAAGAGTGAAGTCATGAGTTCCGCTGGTGAAATACTGTGTGTAGGAAACCTTGTCGTTGTTAGCATAAAGAGTTACACCGCTAAATGGACTGTTTGTGTTTCCTGTATACTGGCCACCCTTAGTCATGGACTCGCACTGAACGATTGTATCGTTACCTGATGTCTGACTGCCGGTATTTCCGCCCTGGTTGCCACCCTGGTTTCCGCTTTCGCTGCTTGAAGATCCGCCGATTGTCATGACGTTTTTGTATACATTAGCAGAACCGCTGCTCTGATATCCTTCAACGTTGAGAGCTGCTTCATAAATCTTGCCAACTCGCATGCCCATATTTTCCCAAGCCTTGAAGTGCTCGGCAACATGGATAACGCCGCTGGTTCTTCTTGATGTACGTACGCTGAAATACTGCTGGAATGTTGTGTTGCCCTGAATTGAAGGCTGATTATAACGAGTAGTCTCGTATACGTCGTAGGTTCCGCCGTCTACATTGATCTGACCTTTGGGAGTTCCTCCCGGTGGACGCCATGAGCCCCAACTGTCTACGATGTAATACTCTACAAGTGGATCTAATGTCCATCCATAGACGCAAAGATAAGAATTTCCGTTTGGCTGATAATCGCATCCATAGTCAAAAGAGATATTGCCTATCTGCTGATATGTCTGATTACCACCAAACTTTTTGCCCTTTCTGAAAAGGCAATTGTTGATGTTGCTCCACTGACAGCTAAAAGTTCCCCCTTCATTTAGCGTCATGCTGGTGTTTCCGCTGTCTTTCCACAGTTCGTAATCGTAACCGTCCTGTGTTCCGGTCTTGTTCTCATAAAGTGTGGTAGCTGCCTGAACCTTCAGTGAAGGAGCAAGAAGCGATACACCCATGAGGACAGCCATAACTACTGCTTTAATCCCTCTTTTTTTCACCTAAGTACCTCCTCTCTTTATTTGCCACAACAAAAGGTGAATATAGTGATACTTACTGATACTTTTAATATATCTGATAATTCCGGACGAATTAATGTAAAAGTTTTACTTTAATAAGCATAATTTTTACTTCTTTGGATTAATTTTAATTTCAAGTAAAAAAGAATGTCCCTTCGTGAGGGCTCTCGTGTGCTATACTAAGATGTAAACATCCCTAAGATGGAGCAGTGGTGCGCTATGAAGTTAATAAAGAAAAATGACATAAAGCTTATAGGGGTTCTCCTGGCCGGTTTTCTCGTGATTTTTTGTTTCCTGCAATTTGGGAAAAGAGCCGGAGAAGTAGTTGTAGTCAGTGTGGATTCAGTGGAGGTGGCGAGCTTTTCACTTTCTGAAGACATTACTTACGAGATTGAGGGCTATGATGGTGGTCACAACACTCTTGTGATAAAAGACGGTAAGGCACATCTTGAAGACTCCTCATGTCCGGATCATCTTTGTGAGCACATGGGAGAAATATATAAGGTGGGACAGTCCATAATCTGCCTGCCCAACAGGGTTGTGGTGGAAATCCGCAGCCAGGGAGAAACCGGAGCTACCCCTGAGTACGACACCATAGCTTCGTGACTTGCAGCCAATCTGAAACATGGAATTTTCATTATAGCTAACTATGATCTAACTGGAGAAGTATAATACTATGACGCCAAAGAACAGGATTTCAACAGGGAAAATAACAACATATGGAATGCTTGTAGCACTGGCGCTGATAATGAGCTATGTAGAAGCTCAGATACCGGCCTTTGTTGCTGTACCCGGAATGAAACTTGGTCTTACCAATATAGTGGTAGTAGTAGCTCTTTATCTTCTTGGGGCAAAGAGTGCTATGTTCATTAACGTTATTCGCATAATCCTTGTTTCTCTTTTATTTGGCAACACCATGAGTTTTGCTTTTTCTATCGCAGGCGGCATGCTCAGTACAATCATCATGATCATTCTGAAAAAAACAAATAAATTCAGCACTGTAGGAGTAAGTGCTGCAGGCGGAATCACCCACAACATCGGCCAGATTCTGGTGGCGATTCTCCTTCTTCATACCGGCGCCATTGCCTGGTATCTTCCAATTCTCTGGATTTCCGGAATCTTCTCCGGAATCATCATTGGCATTATTGCCGGTATTATCACATCACGCATTCCGGCAAATTCAGCAAACTAGCACATCTTGACTTCTATTATTCGCGCCTTTCCGCGTATTCCCCCCGTGATTTTACCATGTGATAAAACTGTGACATACCATGTCGATGATGAAACCGTAATAGCCTCCTGGGGCAGGAAATACGGCTTTGAAACCTATCAGCTCGAAACTCAGGACGACGACTGGAAGGACAAGATCATTGCAAGGGCACAGGAAATCCGCATGAGAAGGCAGTTAGCAGGTATGTGACAGTATTGTGATAACTATTGCTGTAGTATAATGATAATAGTAAACATATTTACAAATGAGGGGACAAAGATATGAGATCAAATTTTTTTATTAAGTTAATGGCGGTACTTCTTACAATCTGCTTTGTGTTTTCAAGTGCCGGATTTGTTCAGACTTTAAAGGTTTATGCAGAGGAAGGTATCAATTCACCGGATGAATATCATGAAGAATACCAGGTTGAGCCGGATCCGGAGCCGATACCTGCACCGGAACCGCCAGCTCCTGTGCCTGTTCCGGAACCGGAACCAGAGCCTCAGCCGGAGCCTGAACCTGAGCCGGAGCCTGAGCCACAGCCGGATCCTTTCGATTATAATCTTATCTGCTACACACCAAGTATCAGTTTTGGAACTGTTAACTATGGTGATATCACTATGGCCAAGCAGTTCAATATCGTTAATGTAGGAAGTACTTCATTCCCTCTTACATGGGAAGAGGTTGACCCATACATGGCCTTTGATATTGGCAGAATAACTCCGGATGATAACATGAATCCGGGAGATACTGTTACTTTTTCAGCGGCATATAACAACTCCCTTAAGCCGGGAAGCTACTCAGCGAGAGTCATTTTTTATTCAGCAAATGATATAAGAAGACACCATACTGCCACAGTTGATCTCACTGTCACAGTTATTGACAGTACCCCCTATATTACAAACATAGAAGTTTCACCGGGGGCAGTTACTATTCCTGCAGGCAAATCCTATCAGTTTGATGCTTATGTAAGTGGTAAAAATAAGTTTGATGCAAGTGTAATCTGGTCGCTTACCGGAAACTACAGCCAGAAGACTACTATTAGTTCAGGCGGAAAATTGACGGTTGGTTCAAATGAGACCGCCAGCTCTTTTGCCGTAATTGCTACTTCCAAGCAGGATCCAAGCTTCTCGGACAGAGCGATAGTAACGGTTACAAATGTAGATCATATCGTCAGCGTGAAGGCTTCTCCGGCTGATGGCGGAGCAGTAGCAGGCGGAGGATCGGTTGCCAATGGAGGAAGCTGCTCTTTATCTGCATCAGCAAATAATAACTACGCATTTGAAGGCTGGTATGAAGGAAACAGCCTGATTTCCACCAGCAAGCAGTTTACACTTCGAGACATCACATCCGACAGAAATATCGTGGCTAAGTTCTATAGGAACACCTGCTATGTGAAGACAAGTGTCAGCGACACCAACGCCGGAACAGTAACAGAAAGCAAAAGTGTAGTTTATGGCGGAAAGGTTACTATTACAGCCAAGGCAAAAGACGGATACAGATTTACCGGATTTGTTGAGAATAAGAAGACAATCAGTACTTCATCATCTCTTGAGCTCAACAATATTACATCCGACAGGAACATCACGGCGGTTTTTGAGCGAATTACCTGTAAGGTTTCTGTTTACACCAATCCGAATAATGCAGGTAAGTTCACAGGCGGAGGAAACTATTACAAGGGCACAAACGTAGAGCTCACCACAGTTCCTTATGATGGATACGAGTTTACCGGATGGTCTGTAAATGGACAGATTGTTTCTACAGATCGCAGATTTATCATTAACAACATTCAGAACGATGTTAACGTTACAGCCAATTTCATGGTAAAAAATGCTACAACCTACAAGATCGTTTCCGGAATAGCCAACGAGGGCGGAAGCATTTCACCAACCGGAACATCTGTTGTAGCTGAGGGTGGAAGCATTACCTACAGCATTCTTCCTCAGAACGGTTTCAAGATTCTGGCAGTTGCTGTAGATGGTCAGAACATTGGTGCAGTAGCAAGCTACACCTTCAATAACGTAAGGGGTAATCACTCAATTGCAGTAGCTTTTGAAAAGATAGCTGTTCAGGCACCAAAGAGTTCAGCAGCTGCTACTTCCGCATCAAAAGCTAAGACAAATACCGGTGCGCAGAGTGGCAAGGTTACAAAACCTGAGTACAACAACGAGACAGCAGCTCAGGGTGCAGTTAAGGAGCAGACAGTAATTCCTGAGGAATCAGTTCCAAAGGAAGCTACAGTTCTTACAGATGAGCAGTATGCTGAAGACACATATGTTGAAGCTAACGATGTTGCAGTTGAAACCGGTACAGTCAGCGCTGCAGACACAGTTATGGCAAGACATGACCTTGATGAAGAGACCTTGAGATTCCTCATTAAAGATAAGGCAGTAAAGCCACTTCTCAAGGAAGCTTACGAGGATGGAACTCTTAAGATAACTGTAAACAACACCTATGCTGAAGATCAGCAGGAAACAGCGGTTGCCCTGTATCACAGCCAGCCGACCCTTACGAATTTCGAAGAGGTTATTGAGGACTCGCTGACAGAAGAGGAAGTTTACGCAGTTCTTACGGGAAAGCCTATCTCTTTTAACATCGAGATATATGAGAATACTGCAACAATAGACAAGGCGGTCAAGAAGGTAATGCAGTCAAAGGTTGGTTACAAGGCTATCAGCTACTTTGACTTCGTTATAATGAAGACCAGTGACGGCACTACAACAATTATTGATAACACAGGCAAGGACCTTGAGGTTGTAGTTCCTATTCCCAGCCAGTTCCAGAAGAAGGGCAGAAAGTTCGTCGCCATCAGAAACCACAACGGTGTAGTTGATGTTCTGGACAATTGCAGCGACAGTGCAGATAGCATTACCTTCAGAACAGACAGATTTTCTCAGTACGCTCTGGCGTACCAGGTTGTCAGCGTCAACAAGATCATCCTTCAGTTCGCGGTAGTGGCACTGATTTCACTGATCCTTGCGATTGTATGCTATGTAAACCTTATCAAATACAGAAGACGCGCAAGAAGACACCGTTAAAAAGATTTTCAAACATTAAATTCGAATCCGCTTCCGATATGGATATTTCCGTATCAGAAGCGGATTTTTCGCATTATTTATAGTAATTTAACATACCATTCATGTGCGATGTGATATCATAAATATATATGCGATAAAGCGTTTTTATTGAATGAATTGCGGACATGAATAGATTGAACTTCACAAAAAGCAGCTTTTTTCAGCGAATAGTGCTTTCATTAGTCGGAATCACAGTAAATGTGCTGATGGCGTTTTTGATGAGCAGATTTGAGCTTCATCTGTTTTTGGACACCATCGGAACTATCGCAGTCTCTGCCCTGGGTGGTTTGTTCCCAGGTATTCTGACTGCTGTGGTTACGAATGCTTTTTGTACGCTTTTTAATGTTACTTATATCTATTACGGCTTTGTTAATGCGATTATGGCCATTTTTGCTGCATGGTTTGTCAGAAAACATGGCTTTAAGAAGTTATGGAAAATAATTCTTTTTGTCTTTGCATTGGCAGCTTTTTCCGGTGGCACCAGCGCCATTATCAATTGGAATCTGTTATCAGGTGCGCAATCTGCAAGAAACTCCGATACTACATCACTCATCGCCTCGACTACCGGGCTCTCTTTGTTCTGGTCATATTTCTTTTACATCATTCTCTTAAACCTTACCGATAAAGCAATAGCTGTGGGAATCTCATGGGCTATTCTGGCTCTAATGCCCGAAAAAGTCCTTAGAGATATTGAAGTTGGAAGCTGGAAGCAGCGCCCTCTGACCAGAGAAGAGATAGGAACACTTAATACCTGGGGAAAAGACCTAAAGCATACCATGCGCCTTAGGACAACCCTGATCATTATAGTAACTTCGATCCTGCTTGTAATCGTTACGGGATGGACTGGAATACGCCTTTACTTTTCGAAAATTAAGGAAAGCAAGACTGTGGATGCGTTGAACTCTCTGAAACTTGCAGCTGAACTTTTAGATGCCAATGATGTTGAGGAGATTATCATAAACGGCCGAACAGCCGCTAAATACGATGAGACCAAGGAACTGCTTCAGAGGATCACAAACAGTGTAGATTCCGTTGAAGATTTTTATCTGGTCAAGTTTGATAAAAACCAGGGGCGCATTATCTATGACCTAAGAAGTGCCTATTCATCACCAAGAGAAAAGAGAACTATATTTGAATACGATGAAAAGATAGAACCGTACTTAAGCCGACTTTTAAACGGTGAGATCATTAGTCCTATTGAGCATGGTACTATCGACAGCTGGGTCCGCTCTGTTTATTACCCCATAAAGGATGATGAGGGCAACTGTATCTGCTATCTGATAGCTGACGTATCAGTTACTTACATGGCGGATTATATGGGAGACTTCGCCATCAGGTCTTTGTTGATCCTGTTGGGATTCTTCATACTGGTTCTTGCTAATAACATGTGGTATACCAATGTCCTTATGGTTTACCCGATACGAAGTATGGCCAAGTGTGTCGATGATTTCTCAAGCCATGGATATGAGCAGGAACAGTTGGATAAAAACGTAAAAAATATAAGAGCGCTTGATATTCAAACTGAGGATGAGGTCGAAAAGTTATACAAATCAATCTGTACCATGACCCTTAACCTGTCAGAGCAGATGAGAGATCTTAGAAGGCTTTCGGATGCAACTGCCAAGATGCAGGACGGACTTATTATCACCATGGCAGACATGGTCGAGAAAAGAGACTCCGATACCGGTGAGCATATTCAGAAGACAGCTCTTTATGTAAAGATCATCGTTGAGGGACTTAAGAAAAAAGGTTACTACGCATCAAAGATTAATGACAAGTTCATCTCTGATGTTGTAAGAAGTGCACCTCTTCACGATATTGGAAAGATCAACATTCCGGATGGAATCCTCAATAAACCGGGGAAGCTTACGCCGGAAGAGTTCGACATAATGAAGACTCATACCACTGCGGGAAAAAAGATCATGGAAGATGCTATCAGTACTGTAGAGGGTGAAAACTATCTGAAGGAAGCCAGAAATATGGCAGCCTATCACCATGAGAGATGGGATGGCAAGGGCTATCCGGAAGGACTCCACGGTGAGGTGATTCCGCTTTCAGCAAGGATAATGGCTGTAGCGGACGTTTTTGATGCCCTGACTTCTCCAAGGGTTTATAAGCCTGCATTTTCGCTTGATAAGGCACTTGGCATTATCACAGAGGAATCGGGAAAGCAGTTTGACCCCAAATGTGTGGAAGTATTTATGGAATATCTGCCTGAGGTCAAGGTAATTCTTAAGAAGTACAACAACATGTAAAGGAGAAAAGCGTGTTAAAGATTTCCTATCCGAAAAACAAAATAGCGGCTTTTCTTACTTTTATCATCCTTTGCACGATGTTGTGGGGAAACTATGCCCTGGCGGCGGAACCCGGAGATGCCGGCATTGATGGAGCAGTTGACAACCTTATTGGCTCAGAGCAGTCTGTAGATGCAGAAGATGCGACTCCAATAGGCGGAGGATATGCGCTTTCCGGACAGTCAGGTTCTACAGGCTATACAACAGAAGTTTATGATGAGAACAATGGGCTGGTTACTTCGGACGCCAATTATATCCTGGGATCCAGTGACGGCTTTATCTGGATTGCGAGCTATAGCGGAATATTCAGGTACGATGGAACTGTATTTGAGAGAATAAGCTATTCTGAAGGACTTACCAACGGTAGAGGTCTTTTTGAGGACAGCAAGGGACGCATATGGATCGGAACCAATGACAACGGAGTTATAGTACTGGATGGAACTGAAGTAGTCTGGTTGACCTATAGAGAGGGACTTCCGTCTTCATCTATAAGGGTTTTTGCTGAGGATGATAATGGAAATGTCTTCGTTGGAACAACATCCGGTATCTGCTATGTTGATTCTAATTTCAAAGTCCGGGTAATTGGAGACAACATCCTTGGAGAAGAAAGAATCCTTAAGCTGGATCGTGACAGCTCTGGAACCATCTATGGCTCCACTAAAAACGGAATTGTCTTTTCCATAAAGGATAAAACCATAACAAAGATATTCACCAGCGCGGAACTCGGAACAGAGAAAATTACATCAATACTTGCTGATCCCAAGGAGAGCGGAAGCGTATACCTTACAACGGACGGAAACCGCATATACCATGGAACATTCGGTGCTACCGAAGAAGAAATGTCCAGAATCTCAGTTTATCCGCTTAATGTCATTCATTGGATAAACTACGATTGCGGCAGAATCTGGGTTTCTTCCACAAGCCAGATAGGTTTTATTGATGAAACCAATCATTTCAACGTAGTGGAGGGGCTTCCGATAGACAGCGGAATAGAGATGGTAACCTCCGACTACCAGGGTAATCTTTGGATTGCATCCTCTACACAGGGTATCATGAAGATTGTTACCTGCAATTTCCGGGATCTTTACGAAGAGTACGGCCTTTCCAGTGAAGTTGTAAACACCACATGTCTGATGAAGGGGCTTATCTATGTAGGAACTGACAAGGGAATTCATATTCTGGATCACCAGAGGGTTGTGGAAAACAGGCTCACCAGATATCTGGAAAATGTCAGAATTCGATCCATTATGAAGGATCAGAATAATAATCTCTGGATTTCAACCTATACCGGAGGGTATGGGCTTATCTGCTATGAAAGCAACGGCTCTATTATAGAGTTTAATATCAAGAACGGAATGCCAAGTAATGAAGTCCGCTGCACAAAAGAGATGGCTGATGGATCTATCCTTGCTTGCACTAATGGTGGTCTTGCAATTATAGATCATGGCGACATCATAAAGGTGATCGGATCCGGTGCAGACGTTAAAAACACTGTGTTCCTGACTGCACATGAAGGCACAAACGGTGAAATCTACGTCGGAACTGACGGTGATGGAATATATGTTATTTCTGATAGCGGAATTAAGCGGCTTGGAAGGGATGATGGACTTACAAGCGATGTTATAATGAGGATAAAGAAGGATGAAAATGAAAATCTATATTGGATCATCACTTCTAATTCGATTGGTTACATAAAGGACGGTGCTATTTTTACCGTTACTTCTTTCCCATATAATAATAACTATGATCTGTTTTTTGACGGAAACGGGAATATGTGGATTTTGTCATCCTACGGAGTATACACTGTGCCCAGACAGCAGATGCTTCAGGATGAAGTGACTGATTACAGGCTCTTTACCCTGTCAAACGGACTTCCGTGTAAGCCAACATCCAATTCATTCAGTGAACTGGATGAGGAAGGAAATCTTTATATTGCAGGAAGGCAAGGAGTCTGCATGGCCAATATCAACAGCTTCTTTGAGGAGAAGATGGATGTGAAGGCCACACTTAAAGATGTTTATTTCGGAGAGCAGAGAATCCTGCCGGATGCCCGGGGCAGATATGTGCTTCCTGCTTCTGATGCTCGTGTAAGAATCACAGCTGCGGTACTTGACTATACACTTGTGAATCCTCAGGTTCATATTTACATGGAGGGTAATGAAGAAGACGCTATCCTCACGGAAAAGAGTAAGTTGCCAACCCTTGAGTACACAGGCATGAAGTTTGGAAACTACACCCTTCATCTGCAGGTGCTGGCAGGCAGCAATACTCAGGCTATGCTTGATCAGACTTACCTTATCGTAAAAGAACCAAAGCTTTCAGAACTCTGGTTTGTAAGAATGCTTACGATAATGATCATAGCTTTTTTTACCGGATTTATTGTTATAAGGATAATGAAGGGAACTGTCATCAGGAGGCAGCTTGACGAGATCCGGCAGGCAAGAGATGACGCCGAGAGAGCCAACACCGCAAAGACCAGATTCCTTGCCAATATTTCTCATGAGATCAGAACGCCTATCAATACCATTCTTGGTATGGATGAGATGATCATGAGAGAGGATGCTAAGGGCGTTCCAAAGGGATATTTCATGTCAATGATGAACTATGCCTTTGATATCAAGAACGCTACAGATTCATTACTTGGACTTATCAACGACCTTCTGGATATTTCCAAGATTGAATCCGGTAAGATGCACCTTGTTGAGCAGGAATACGATATTAAGGAACTGCTGCGCTCCATTATTTCCATGATACGCGTTAAGAGTACGGAAAAAGAGCTGACCTTTGATGTGGTAGTTGATGAAGTTATGCCGGTCAGATTCTATGGTGATGCGGGCAAGATAAAGCAGATACTTTTAAATCTCCTTACAAATGCTGTCAAGTACACGGAAAAAGGTGGATTTATCCTGAGTGTTTCTTTAAAGGAAAGAGAAAATGACAATGCCGGAATTGTCTTTTCCGTAAAAGATACAGGAATGGGCGTAAAGGCAGAGGACATCGACAAGCTCTTTACCGCCTATGAGAGACTGGATGAACAGAAAAACAGCGCGATTCAGGGAACCGGTCTTGGACTTGATATTTCCAGAAGATTTGCTGAGCTGATGGGCGGAAGCCTGACCTGCGAAAGTGTTTACGGAGAAGGATCGGAATTTATTTTAACGCTGCACCAGAGGATTGTTGATGAGACACCTGTGGGTCTGTTTGTGGAGCACGACGATAAGACCGTCAAGGGCCCGTATGTGCCTAAGTTTATTGCACCGGATGCGGATGTTCTTGTTGTTGATGATAATCCGATGAATCTCAGCGTAATCAAGGGTCTTTTGAAGGCAACCAAGATCTTTGTGACTACCGCCAACAGTGGGGAAGACTGTCTTGAGAAAATGAAGACCACCAAGTTCAATGTGGTGCTTCTGGATCATATGATGCCGGGAATGGACGGCGTAGAAACAGTGGGAAAGATCCGCGAGACAGACACGGAGATTCCTGTTTATGCCCTTACAGCCAATGCTTCTGTAGGTGAGGAATTCTATAAGTCAAAGGGATTCACGGGATATCTTGCTAAGCCTGTAGATTCAGAGGCTCTGGAAAAGACTATCATGAAGCATCTTCCGGAAGAGATCATGTTAAAACCTGAGCCTGAAGATGCTCCGCCTGAACTTGAAACAATGCCGCAGGAGCTTGGCTGGATCTATGAAACACCAGGCATTACGGTTGATGAAGGAATCAAGAATTCCGGTGGAATTTCCGCATATATCTTTTCACTTAAGCTGTTCCTTGAGACTATCGATGGTAACGCCAAGGTCATATCCGATGCCTATGAGGCAGGTGATATAAGGCTTTATACCATCAAGGTGCATGCCCTTAAGAGTTCGGCAAGGATTATAGGAGCTTTAGGGCTGGCGGCCAAGTGTGCAGAACTTGAAGAAGCCGGAAATAAGCCTGATAAAGAGTTCATCGATATGCATCATGATGAGATGATGACAGAATACCTGGAATACAAGGATAAACTGGCAAGACTAAATCAGAGTGCAGCAGAGGCTGTAAAAGATAAAAAGGATATTTCCGAAGGTGAACTTAAGGATGCCTATAGTGCCCTTAAGGACTTCATTCCTCAGATGGATTATGATGCAGTTGAGCTTATACTGTCTGATCTTGATGGCTTTAAACTTCCTAAGGAAGATGAGGAGAGAGTTGGCAAGCTTTCCCAGATGCTTAAAGTATTTGACTGGGAAGGCATGGAGAATCTGATAAACCAGTAATCGTGTGATCAAGGAGCAGGAAGAGTATGTCCGACAATCGTATGATCGTAATTGGAGAAAAAGAATCATTTATCGTCAGGGTTCTTGTGAGCAAGGCGCAGGATGCGGGGATAGACTGCGAATACGTTTCAAGTCATGTGGACGTGATCGCCAGGAAAATCGAAGGAGCATCGCTGGTCACCCTGTATTTGGAAGAGGATGAGCTGCCACCTGAAGAAATAACCCATTTCCTCATAGAGAGAATGGATGAAAAAAATCTTCAGATGATACTTATCGGTGAGCAGAGGGATATTCAGCGCATTGAGGGGCACATCCCGGCAGAGCTGATCTTTACCACATTTACAAGACCTGTGGATAACGCCAAGTATATCAGTACTGTTAAGGAGTATATTACAAAGGCAAACTCCGGTGAGTTTAAGAAGAGCATACTGGTTGTTGATGATGATCCCAGCTACCTTGGCCTTGTAAGGGAATGGCTGAAGGATGACTACAAGGTATTCATGGCAAACTCAGGTCTTCAGGCCATAAAGTGGCTTGGCAAAAACAGAGTTGACCTGATTCTTCTTGACCATGAGATGCCCATAACCAGTGGAGCTCAGGTTCTTGAGATGCTACGGGCTGACGAGGAGACCAAGGGGATTCCCGTCATGTTCCTTACCGGAAAGAGCGACAAAGAGAGCGTTATGAAGGTCGTATCCCTTAAGCCTGAAGGATATTTTTTGAAGACTATCCAGAGAAAAGAGTTGCTGGAAAACTTAAAGGAGTTCTTTATTCTGCACAAATAAGCCAGAGGTTTTTTGCATATGTATGACTATATCAGAGATAACCAACTGAATATAATGCTCATTCTATGCGGGTCTGCTGCAATTCTGGCACTCCTTCTTTTTCTTACCCGCTTTTTGACTAAGAAAAGGAAATGGATTCTTATTGGTATGGAAATTGCAGCTATGTTTCTCCTTTGGTTCGACAGACTGGCATATGTTTATGCCGGGAACATTTCCTCCAAGGGATTTGTTATGGTGCGCATAAGCAACTTCATGGTTTTCTTTTTGACTCCTGCTATTGTGCTTTTGTTTAACCTCTTCATAAATGATTATCTTATGGTGGAAGGCAAATTATCAGTATTGCCAAAAAGGTTAAGAACGGTGGGGTACATCTCAGGATTCGGAATGTTTCTTGCGCTCGTATCTGCGTTTACAGGGCTATATTACTATTTTGATGAGAATAATGTATATCACAGAGGCCAGGGGTTTTTGATCGCATATATCATTCCTGTGATTTGCCCGATTATTCAGTATACGGTCATCAGGCAGTACCGTAAGCGCTTCAGTAAGCTGATCTATATTTCCATGATTCTCTACATCTTTGTTCCGATTACTTTTGGAATAATCCAGATATTTGCATATGGAATATCAATTGTAAACATGTCGATGGTGGCGGTTTCCATAAGCCTTTATATCTTCACCTACATGGATATCAATAATGCTCTTGAGAGGGCTCATGAGCTTGAAATTCAGAGCATGCAGGGTGAGCAGGAAAGAATGCGCAGGCTCTTTGATCAGACAGCCAAGGCCTTTGTGGCTGCTGCAGAAAAGAAGGACGATTTTACTAAGGGAAATGCTGTAAGGGAAGCTGAGTATGCCAGGAAACTTGCAAAACTCTACGGGAAGAGTGAGGCTGACTGTGAGAAGGCATATTACACAGCCCTTCTTCACGATGTTGGCATGATCGGAATACCCGATTCCGTAATCAAGAACGACGCTGACCCTGACAAATTTGATTATGAGACTTTCAGGCAAAAACCTGTTATAGGAAAAGAAATTCTTTCAAATATCACGGAGTTCCCATATCTGAGCCAGGGGGCTTATTACAGCCATGAGAGGTTTAACGGAACCGGATATCCTGAGGGACTTCAGGGAGATGAAATTCCCGAACTTGCAAGAATTACGGCGATTGCGGATGCTTATGTCACCATGACCACGCCAAAGAGATATCGTGAGGCCAAACCTGATTTCGTGGCAAGAGAAGCCCTTGTAAAGGGAGCAGGAGCTGAGTTTGACCCGATTTATGCTGATCTTATGGTCAGGATAATTGACGAAGAATCTAAGAACAAGATACACGACGATATTTCAATTGTTGAAAAAGAGCTTACCTGTAAGGAGTACAAGAAGAATGTAGCTCTTGGTATTCCGGTGGGCGGAAATATTACGAAGATTACCTTTAACTGCAAATTGCAGGAGAATTCTCCAAACGGATTTTCTGCGCCTTCGATCATTTTGTTTGACTCCTTTGACAGGCGTATTCACGAAGACAAGAAGGCAATTGAGGCCTATCATTATCATGAATATGGAGAGGTCTGGTTCGACAATCATTCAATCACAACCAGTGCAAGAAAGATTGTGGAGAATGAACTTGAGGGCGGCACCGGAAGAGCGGGTGAAAATGGCGGCCGGTACGAAATCGTAACGGCAAAGTATGAGGATCACGTAAAACTCATAATGACAAGCCCTGATTACAATAAGGAAGTTATTATGGCGCTTATGGACGGCGCAGCTACGGTGTATCTGGGGCTTACGGGTGAGTATTGCACTCTGAGTGACATAACAATTGACCAGACTGATGAATCAGCGGATGCAACATATATTCCGAGAATATCTGCGGAAGTCAGCTATATTGATCACATGGAGTCTGACATCCCGAATATTCAGATCAATCAGACCAGATCTGATTCTACTGAAGGAATAGAGATTACAAACAGACTTAATATCAATTTCCATACAAAGAGCCTTCCAATTGCAGATTTTGTATGGCACTGTCCTTATGTGGTAATTTTCAGTTCCGACAATGGACGTGTCAAAGGCAGAAATTACCGTGAATATGTGCTTATCAAGTTAAATGGTGAGGTTGATAAGGTCAATGAATTCGCTGAAAACAATTTCGTCATGAAGCGTAAGGATGCTTTTCCGGGATGGGAAGAATGGAAGAATGCCAATAAGGAAGGCCTGGAATGCGCCATAAGCCTTGAGAGAAAGGGCAACAGAATAACTTTTAAATCTGAAACACTGGGTATATATATTGAAAATACCACCGTAATAGGTGAAATGCCTGATAAAGTCTACGTGGCACTTACCGGTGACAGATGTGCGCTTACAGATATAAGGATAAGATAGGGTAATTTGTGGTAATATAAAGTATAGACCTTGCGGGGAGTAGGATATGTACTTAAACATCAAACACCACATTCTGTCAGAATCTATAATGTTGGCTGCAATTGTTAAGATCATTGCAGCGTTTTGCGAGGGTGGGCTGCGTCTTCTCATGAAAAGAAGTACAGCGCTCAGCCCTGATATGCTTGATATCATGCTGTGGAGGTCGCAGATTGTCATTTCTGTTGTGCAAATTCTTTTAACAGGACTTATCTTTTACCTGGCCTACAGAAAACTCAACCATTACATCCGTTTGTTTGATGAAGATGATATAAAAGGAATGGGAACTCTCCAGAAGGAATATCTGGGTGATAACCTGGCTTCACTGTCTGTTTCATCGGTAAACAGGCTTCTTCAGCTTTGGGCTGTGATATTTGTCGGCGCAGAACTCATCTATGTTTTCACATCAATGATGTACAGAAGATTCATTGGAATGCTTATGGATGCCCTGTCTTTGGGCGAAGGCATGACCGACGGAACTTTTGTAATGCTCTATAATATGACCCATGGCTTCAAATATTTGGAGATTCTTTCCGCCATTCTTTTGGGAGTGGTTATGACGGGAATCTTTTTGAATGACAGATTTCTTAAGATGGCATCTCTTGTGATACTTGCCGTATTTCTCGTGTCCTTTGCCGCTCTGCAGATGCAGACCGTCTATCTTATGGGCAGGGAAGTTGGCATAGTATGGACATCCATCATCTATCATGCAACTGAAACCATAGGCCTTTTCCTGTTATCCCTGTATCTTTCCAAAAAGTATAAGGGATTATGAGCTTTACTCATTGTCAATATAGAGCCAGAAGCCTTTTGAATAGTTGTCATAGAGCTCTCTCATGAGGCTGTTTACTTTGTTGCGGATTTTTGTGATCATTGTCATTTCGACACCTCCTTACAATACTTAAACAATTTGCTATATCATAAATTACTTTATCATCCGATTTATCACAGAACTGTCACAGACCTTTTTCCAAGGCTCAGAAAATTTCTTCTTGCAATTTTTTTCGTCCTGTGTATAATAAAACTTCGTCGGCAATCAGCCGGCAAATATCACGAGAGTTCTCTCGATGATTTTCCAATTATTTAGTTTAAAGGCGTGCATAGTTATTTGCGGGGCTTTTCTGTCTTCTTTTGCTGTGCACAAAAACACAGAAAGGAAGAAAAATGAAACTATTTAAGAAGAAAAACAAAACAAACAATTCTGTCATGACGCTTCTAAAGAAGCTTAAGAGGCATGACACAATGGTGGTGGCTGTTGCGGTTGTCATTGCCCTGTTTCTTTGCGGAGGCCTGATCTATATCAGCACCCCGGTGGTGGCTGCGGAAGCCAAGGAAGAGTTCATTGAAAGCGAAAGAGAAAACAATGAACTGACAAAAGAAAAGTTGCAGGAGATCAGGGATTACCTGGATGAGTTGGATAAGGTTGTCACAAATAACCAGAACAGCCTCAACTCCCTTGACGAGAAGACTTCGGGGAAGGACAGCGAGAAACTCTTAAAGAGCCAGTCAGAGCAGATCAAGTCCGATACACAAAAGCTCATTGTTGAGACAGAGAAGATTACTACAAAAATTGACGAGAAGGTGACAGCCCTTGACGGTAAGCTTGAGGAAGTACATAAGAACATTGAGAGCACTAATACAAAGATTGAGGAGCTTAAGAGTGAGCTTATAGAGAGCAACAATAAAGATGCTGAGGAGATCAGGAAAGATTTTGAACAGGTGGGAAAAGAACTTGAGAAAATCCAGAAACAGTACGAGGAAGCAACAAAGCAGGCGAAGGATCTGAATGATGAGTTGTCAAAGGACATTGACGGGAAGTATACAGATCTTTTGGCAAAGCTTGATGAGATGTACAAGAGCATGGAAGAGTTTAATACCAGCGCTTTTGAGGGCTTCAGGAATGACATCAGTGCACTTAGCGAGAGCCTTTCCACACAGATTGGTGATATCGATCAGGATATTCAGAACTACAGCAACTCAGTGGACAATAAGTTCGATGAGATGAATACCTCTGTTAACAACAAATTCGACACAGTGAACAACAAGTTTGAGACAATCAATAACAACGTTGTCACAGATATTGAGGAACTCAAGGTGTTTCTTCAGGGAGAGATGGACAGCGTCAACGATCAGCTTAAACAGGTTTTTCAATCAGTGAGTGATGGAAAAAAGCTTTTGGCATCCACATTACTCACTAAGGGTGTAAAGATCAGAGAGGATGCCACTTTTTACGAGATCAGCAAGGCAATTGAAAGCATTGAGAGCAAGGTTATCGTCGAAAAGCTTGAAGGAACCGTGACTTATGACAGGCACTATCATGTGGGTGCTAACGGTGAAAGAATTGAAGCGACGATGGTAGACAAAGATAAGAGTGGGGGCTGTTTTACAAAACCCATATATCATATCCACGGCTCCAGTTGTTATGTAACAAGAACTCATTATACAGTCAGCACAGCCAAGGATACGCATATTATTGGTGATGCCGGAGATGATAATGGTACGCCCGCCTGGAATTATCGTTGTGATTATTGTGGTGCAACTTTTAGGGGAACCAATGGGTGGCACCATGAGAATGCAAGCTCCATGGATGAGGCCCGTGCAAGAGGCGGATCAGTAGGTACTGTTTCCAAAACATCAATCGTCTGTGGCAAGAATACCTCGCCAATCGAGGGTTACGGTCCGGGATGCGGATATCTTCACGGTCAGATTATTGCAGCCCACATCGATTACAGCATGAATAAGAACATTTCTGCTGATGCAGCAGCGAGCATCAATACTTCTCATGTTGCGGTCGGAACCGGTGCAGGCCGCGGTTTATCGGAGATCACTGCGTTTGATCTTAGTGGTTACCTTACGGAGGGTGAAGGTTTGGAAGATGATTTGATCAAAGGTCTTGATATTACTAATGAGGAGACTACAAATTCAGAGGACAGACAGGAGAGCTCGACGATACTGCTTGGTCAGGAAGATAGTCAAGAGAATAGCCATGAAAATGCAAAGGATTCGCTTTCTGATAGCGAAGCTCCCACTGACCGGGCTGGGGAGAACGATGGAAGGTTGGTTATTGAATCTGATAAAAAATCTGATTCGTCTGAGGGCACAGAGACTGATCCGCACGATGGGACAAGCGAAACGCATAGTGGGTCATCGGTAGATAGCAACGCAGAGAACAACGTGTCAAATGCTTCCGGTGAGCAATCAGAACAGAACGTGGAAAACAGCGGCGATGCGGATTCTTGATTTTACATTCGGGGTGCTATAAAATGTAGTTTGTTGTAGTTTATATAGCACAGATGAAGGAGTGATTGAGATGACAAAAATTGATATTATATCCGGCTTTTTGGGAGCCGGTAAAACTACCCTTATAAAGAAGTTATTGAAGGAGGCTCTTGCAGGAACAAAGGTTGTTCTTATTGAGAATGAGTTCGGTGAGATCGGTATCGACGGCGGTTTCCTTAAGGAGTCGGGAATTGAGATTACTGAGATGAATTCAGGATGTATCTGCTGCTCACTGGTTGGAGATTTTGAGACATCTCTCAAGCAGGTTATGGATCAGTATGCACCTGAGCGAATTCTCATCGAGCCATCAGGTGTTGGTAAGCTTTCAGACGTTATGAGAGCAATCCAGAACATAGCTGAGGGCAGTACAGATATGGAACTTAACAGCGCAGTCACAGTAGTTGATGTCTCCAAGGCTAAGGTTTATATAAAGAACTTCGGTGAGTTCTTTATCAACCAGATTGAAAATGCCGGAACTATCGTACTTACAAGAGCAGACAAGGCTGATCAGAAGAAGATTGAGGAGGCTGTAGAGCTTATCCGTCAGCACAATGACAAGGCTACAATCATCACAACTCCACTTGATCAGATTACCGGGAAAGAGATTCTGGATACATTTGAGGGTAACAATGACCTTGAGGCCGAGCTTCTTAAGCAGGTAATGGAAGAGGAAGAGCATCACCATCATCACCATGATCACCACAGCCACAAGGTTGTAGCTGAGGACGGTTCGGTTGTCTATAAGGCACACCATCATGAGGATGGTGAGGAATGTGATGACGAGGAGTGCGAGTGCCACCACCACCATCATCACGACCATGATGATGACGATCACGATGAGCACGAGCATCACCACCACCACCACGACCACGACGATGACGATCACGATGAGCACGAGCATCACCACCACCATCATGACCACGACGATGACCATGATCACGATCACGCAGCCCACGATGTATTCACAAGCTGGGGAATGGAGACACCTCTCAAATACACCAAGGAAGAGCTTGAGGGAATGCTTGCTCAGCTCGAGGATGAGGAGAGATTCGGTATCGTCCTTCGTACAAAGGGCGTAGTTCCTACAGTTGATGGTCAGTGGATTGAATTCGATTATGTTCCCGGGGAAGCTGATGTCAGAAACGGCTCAGCAGACGTAACAGGTAAGTTCTGTGTAATCGGATCAAAGCTCAAGGAAGAGAACCTTGAGAAACTCTTCAGAAGACTGTAATTAGTTAGGAGAAAGCCCGGGCACAGCCGCAGAGGCAATATATCATGATTCGGAGAAATAAAATGAAACCGGTATATATTATCAATGGATTTCTTGACAGTGGAAAGACAGACTTTTTCCGCTATACAATTGCACAGCCATACTTCCGCACTAAGGGGAAGACTCTTCTTATTGTCTGCGAAGATGGTGAAAATGACTACGAGGAGAAGCTTCTTAAGTCTACCAATACTGTAATAGAGCGTATTGAGGACGAGGAAGACTTTAATCCGGATGCTCTTGTGGCTCTTGATGCCAAGCACAATCCTGAGCGTATTCTTGTTGAATACAACGGAATGTGGAACTTTAAGAACTTAAGACTTCCTGTAATGTGGAATCTTGAGCAGCAGATCACTGTTATCGATGCTTCCAGCTTTGAGCTTTACTTCAATAATATGAAGTCTCTTTTGGCAGAGCAGATCCGTAATTCTGACCTTATTCTTTTCAACAGATGTGATGGAATCGAGGATCTTGCTTCCTATAAGAGAAATGTTAAGGCAATCAACCAGAAGGCTGACATTATTTTTGAGGATAAAAATGGTGAGGTGGATGTAACACTTGATGAAGACCTTCCATTTGACTTAAATGCAGATCCTATAGATCTAAACAATTACGGATATGGCATGTTTTATCTGGATGCCCTTGACCACGTTGAGAGATATGAGGGCAAGAACGTAAGATTTAAGGGCATGGTACTTAAGCCGGAGGAATTCCCTGATAACAGATTTGTTCCGGGAAGAATGGCTATGACCTGCTGCGCTGAAGATATGCAGTTTTTAGGCTTTGCTTGCGAGTATGGAGATGTCGCTTCTCTTAAAGAGAAAGATTGGGTGCTTGTAACTGCCAAGGTTGAGAAACAGTATGTGGCAGAATATCAGGGAGAGGGACCTGTCCTTATCGCCAAATCTGTGGAGAAGACTTCCGCGCCTGAGAATCCTGTAATAGATTTCTCAAACCCAAATCAGTAATGCCGGCAGCAGACTCAAGCTGCTAAACAATAAATCCGAGGTGTGTGATGTTCAATTATATACCTGCTCAGTGGCTGTTTTTGTTTTATTTGTACAGCTTAGCCGGTTGGTGCTGGGAAACTTTATATGTATCAATACTTGAAAAGAGATTTGTGAACAGGGGCTTTATGAGAGGCCCCTTTTTACCGTTGTATGGATGTGCCGGAATAATGATGCTTGTTGTTTCGCGGCCGTTTTACAACAATATTCCGCTGCTTTACATAGCAGGGTGTATTGGAGCAACGGCGCTGGAACTTATGACCGGTATTTTGATGGAGGCTCTTTTTAAAGTCAGGTATTGGACCTATTCCCACAAGAAATTCAACTTCAAGGGATATATCTGCCTTGAGTCCTCGCTTTTCTGGGGAGTTCCGACAGTTGTCTTTACACATTTTCTTCAGCTTCCGATTGAAAAGATGATGTTGATGATCCCTTACAGAGTTATTTCAATCATAATTCTTGTTCTAACCGCCTGCATCAGCTTTGATTTTGCTGTGGCCTTCAGAACCGCCATCGAACTCAGAGATGTGCTCATTTACATGGAGAAGGCTAAGGCGGAGATGACGCGTATGCAAAAGCGTCTTGATGTACTCATTGCTTTCAAGGGAGAAGAAGTAAAAGAGGGAATTGGAACCAGAGTTGATGGAATCACTGAAAAAGTGGGAGAGATTGGTTCGGGAATAGGCTCTACTGTTGGTGCAATAAGTTCCGGTATTGGCAGCAGATTGGATGTTTTGAGTTCATCACTTGAGAAATCCTTTAATTCAGCCAAGGAAAAGATATCTTTGAATCCTTCTGCTTATGTAAATGAAGCCAAGGATGAGGTATTTGAGTTGTACACCAAGTATCGCATTATGATGGAGAAGTTTACACCTACTCCTGTTAAGAGCTTTTTTGAGTGGTACAAGAACCGCACGCTTCTTGACACAAACATGGATTCCGAAGAGTTTAAGCTGAGTCTTGAAGAACTCAAAGAGCGCGCTAAGAACAGAAATCGGAAATAGTATTTATAGTAAAAGAAAAAGAGTCGTCAGGAGGGAAACTCGATCATCCCACATGACGGCTCTTTTATATTTAGGATTAATCCTCGACTGTGAAGCTCTTAACCTTGCAGAATGTTGCATAGGAGCTGTTCATCCAGTTATCGGGATCAGACAGATCAATAGATGCATCGGAAAAATCGTAAAAACTGTGTGCGTTTTGCACGGGAACAGGTATCTCATCTTTGGAAACTACTACGTCAGCGTCCTCCGGGTAGGCAGAGATCTTATCATTAAACTCTTTGCATTCGTTGTAATATCCCTGTATCTCTCCATTTACCAACTGCTTCTGAAGCTCTGAGTACTTGTTGAATGCTGTAATGCCGGGCAAGAAGAAACTCAGCATCACTGTAATAAAAAGACATAGCGGAATCAAGACAAAGCAGAGTATTCTGGCTTTTCTTGCAAGTGTGTATCCCATAACAACAGCTGCAAAAGTAACTGAAATGATAAAGACTGAGTTTATTATGAAATTACAACGGCTTCCGAGTCCGCTTACGGCACCATAGCCTAAAACCGCAGGAAATGCTGATACCCAGGATGCAATAGGAGATATGACTGCTACAAGTAAAAGGGGAAGAAGACGCTCTTTTTTCTCAGTGCGCTCCGTTGAAAGACCTATTATCATTCCTATAACGATAAACAGCAGGAAAAATTGAATTAAACCATCTGTTTTTGCCAAATCTCTGTAGTTCCTCAAGCTTATCATAATGGAATTCTTGAGTGAGGCAAGAATTCCGGGACCGCTTCCTGAAGACATTTTCCTGAAGTAATTACCCGGAGCAAGAGTGTTTACAAGCGCACCAATTAACCACCATTTAAAAATCTTCCAGATCTCTTTATCTACGGTCTTGTTCTTAAGATAGGAATAGAAAAGGATAAGCAGAGCAAAATAGCATCCTGCACCTGAAATCATCAAGGTTCCGCCACATGCAAGAAAGCCAAAAACCTTCGAGCGGGTAGCATCCTTTTTTTGCCTTAATCTGAAATACCTAAGGTTGAATGCAATTCCTGCTATCATGGCAGAAAATGGAAAGCCATAGGACGCAGACCCGGAATACCAGAAGAAAACTTCGTGATATACATTAAATCCGTATAGAGCAAACAGCGTGATAGCTCCCACAACGGGCATCAGATACCTGTTTTTGGCAGATACATTCTGAAATAACTCATATAAAAGGAATAGTAACGATAGTATGATCAGAACTGTGTTGAGGATCATTACAATCTTAAGCTGTGGATAAAGGTATCCGTTAACAGGGTTTAAAAGCGCCTGAACAAACATCGCAAAATATGTTCCCTGCCATGTGAAATAGGTTATTAGCATAAACAGAAGCGATCCAAGAATGTGCCAAAGGATGAATGCCTGGTACATGTCAAGGCTCTTACCGTGGGAAAAGTCATCTCCGGATAAAACAGTGTATGAAGCTCCCCAGATATATATTCCGGCCATATAAAGTATTGCCAGGCAAGCGCCTGCAATTACAACTGATTTTAAAATCTTTTTAATTACGTTGATCATTTGGTTATCCTGTCTTAATCAGTATTGTCGAGTTTTAGAACGCTAAGGAATGCAGACTGCGGAACTTCTACGTTACCAATCTGACGCATTTTCTTTTTGCCCTCTTTTTGCTTCTCCAAAAGCTTCTTCTTACGGGTTATATCACCGCCATAGCACTTGGCAAGCACGTCTTTTCTGTAAGCTTTGACGGTTTCTCTGGCGATGACCTTACCGCCGACGGAAGCCTGGATAGGGATTTCAAAAAGATGTCTTGGAATCTCTTCCTTGAGCTTCTCGCACATCTTACGGCCTCTTTCGTAAGCGCCCTCCTTGTGAACGATGAAGGAGAGGGCATCAACTTCTTCCCTGTTGATAAGAATATCAAGCTTAACAAGGTCTGATTTCTCATAGCCTTTAAGCTCATAGTCAAAAGAAGCATAGCCTCTAGAGCGGGATTTCAGCGCGTCAAAGAAATCGTAGATGATCTCATTGAGCGGAAGCTCGTATTTGAGGATTGCTCTTGTCTGCTCGATGTAGTCGGTACTGAGATACTTGCCTCGCCTTTCCTGGCAAAGCTGCATGATTGCGCCAACATAGTCTGTTGTAACCATGATCTCACCATTAACGATGGGCTCTTCCATGTAATCAATCTCGGAAGGATCAGGAAGATTGGTTGGGTTAGTCAGGTCAAAAACTGTTCCGTCTGTCTTGTGAACTTTGTAAACAACAGATGGAGCGGTGGTTACAAGGTTAAGATCGTATTCACGCTCAAGTCTTTCCTGAATAACTTCAAGGTGAAGAAGGCCCAGGAAACCTGCTCTGAATCCGAAGCCCAGAGCCTGAGATGTTTCCGGCTCATAGAATAAAGAAGCATCGTTGAGCTGAAGTTTTTCAAGTGCATCTCGAAGATCTGAATAGTGAGCGGAATCTGCGGGGTAAAGACCGCAGTAAACCATAGGCATTACCTTCTTGTAGCCGGGAAGTGCCTCGGCGCAAGGGTTTGCCATATCTGTAACGGTATCACCCACGCGGGTGTCCTGAATATTCTTGATGGAAGCGGTAAAATAGCCAACGTCTCCGGCAGTAAGCTCGTCACTTGGGATGAAACGACCAGGGCCAAAGTAACCAACTTCAACCACCTCTGCCTCAGCGTTTGTTGCCATGAATTTAACTCTCATGCCTTTTTTGATAACGCCGTCGCGAACTCTGACAAATACGATAACCCCACGGTAGGAGTCGTAGATGCTGTCAAAAATAAGCGCCTTAAGTGGTGCAGAAGCATCTCCTGTAGGAGCCGGAATCTTCTGAACTACTGCTTCAAGAACATCCTCTATGCCAATTCCGTTTTTAGCGGAAATAAGAGGTGCATCCTGAGCCTCGATACCGATGACATCCTCGATCTCATCCTTGACTTCCTGAGGCTGGGCGCTGGGAAGATCAATCTTGTTGATGACCGGGAAAACATCAAGATCATGGTCAAGAGCCATGTAAACGTTAGCCAGTGTCTGAGCTTCCACACCCTGTGACGCATCAACGACGAGAATAGCTCCGTCGCAGGCAGCAAGAGATCTGGAAACTTCATAGCCGAAGTCAACGTGGCCCGGGGTGTCTATCATATTGAAGGTATATTCCTGTCCGTCTTTTGCCTTGTAGATCATACGAACAGCCTGAGATTTGATGGTGATTCCACGTTCTCTCTCAATATCCATATTGTCGAGGACCTGGTTCTGCATCTCTCTGATGGTCAAAACGCCGGTCTTCTCAATCATTCTGTCAGCCAGCGTTGATTTACCGTGATCTATATGTGCAACTATGCAAAAATTCCTAATCTTACTCTGATCCAATTGCCAATACCTCTTGTGTTTTATTATTTCCTTAGACATAATACCATGACACATCCTAAAAATCTATTGACAGTTTATGTATTTTCATCTAAAATATTTCTACGTATGTGGCATTAACTGTCCGTGTCCGGCTTAATGCGCACACGAACATTAAACAATAATTATAATGACGTATTATCGGAGGTAATTATGGCAAATATTAAATCCGCCAAGAAGAGAGTATTAGTTAATAAGAAAAAGGCTGAGAGAAATCAGATGATCAAGTCTGCTGTTAAGACAGAGATCAAGAAGGTTAGAACAGCTATCGAGGCTGGTAACAAGGACGAGGCTGCTAAGGCACTTCTTTCTGCTACATCAGCAATCGACAAGGCTGAGTCAAAGGGCGTATTCAAGAAGAACACAGCTTCAAGAAAAGTTTCTCGTCTTGCTCAGGCTGTAAAC
>JAEEGL015309231.1_pt1 | contig 36010 bp, 24 predicted proteins | sample 9134231 | NCBI WGS metagenome assembly JAEEGL01 (sample SAMN16246548, study PRJNA631951) | gut metagenome | biome: gut microbiome; feature: rumen; material: fiber-attached | host: Bos | place: Iran: Karaj | collected 2018-10
CAAGTTTAAAAGAATTGTCAAGACTCTTTTTTCATTTTTTGTGATTAGGTTATCTAATGCCACAATTCGTGAAATGAACAGTCGTTTTCTATCCGAAAATAAATGTCTCAGGTACTCCAACGCCTACATACTGCCTATTTCTTCAACATCTGCCTAACTTCATAAAGCATCGTGTCCACCTGATCGTCGGTTCCGACCGTGATCCTCAGGTAGTTTTCGATCCCGGGGATCTTAAAGTGGCGCACGAAGATGTGCTTCTCAGCAAGTCTGTCGTAGACCTCGGCCGCCGTGAGTGGTGCGGGCGGTGTCGCAAACACAAAATTTGCGCTCGAAGGAAGAACAGAGAAGCCGAGTGCACGCAGCTCCCCGGCGAGGCGCTCACGTGTCGCGATCACCTTGGCGAGCATGGCGCGGAAGTACTCCTCGTCCTTAACGGATGCCACGCCCATCTCGATCGCGGGCCTGTTGTTTGTATACGAATTAATGCTGTTACGAACTGTCTCAATGATGTTGATAAGCTCGGGGTTCGCCACGCAGTACCCGATCCTCGCGCCGGCGAGTGATCTCGACTTCGAGAATGTACGCACAACGATGAGGTTGTCGTACTTGGGAACACAGTCGAGCACGCTCTCACCGCCGAAATCAATGTACGCCTCGTCGATAACGACCACGTTCTCGGGGTTGCTGCGGATTATCATCTCGATGTCGCCCTTCTCCATGGCGATCGATGTGGGTGCGTTGGGGTTCGCGATCACGACGCCGCCGTTCTCAACACCGCAGTAATCGTCCGCGTTGATCGTGAAATCGGGGCGGAGCGGGATCTTTTTAACGCTTATGTTATAAAGTCGCGCCCAAACCTCGTAGAACGAATATGTGATCTCGGGGAACATCACGGGACGTCCGCTGTTAAAGCACGCCTGGAAGATCGTGGCGAGCACATCGTCAGAGCCTACTCCTACGAAGACGCAGGAGCGGTCGAAGCCGTGGTACTCTGCAAGCGCATCCCTGATGGGGCCTACATCAACACTGGGGTAGAGTCTCAGATCCGCCGCGTTGAAACGCTCGGAGGCTTCGATAACCTTCGGAGACGGGGGGTAAGGGCTCTCGTTCGTGTTGAGCTTGATCATGTCCGCGAAGGCGGGCTGAATGCCGGGGACGTACGGATCCAGCTTTCGGAAGTTATCTGCTTTCATGTGTTTTCCTTGTAATAAACAAAACTGCCAACAGCTCCTCCTGTCATGAAGTATTCGCTGAAAGCCGCTTTCGCTTCAGATCTCACGTAACGGTACATAAGCAACCAAAATACGGTTGCTAAGTACCGACGTTCGATATGCCTTTCAGAGAACACTTCAGACATGAGTTCGCTGGTTAATTATCTAAATGCTTTTTATTTCTTATCCTGTTCCGATAACTCTTTAAAGGCGGGTAACGACCTTACTATCATGTCATAGTCAACACAGTAAGCGATACGTACGTAGCCCGCGCATCCGAAAGTGGATCCGGGGACTATGAGGAGGCGGTGCTCTTTCGCCTTAGCTACGAAGGCCTTATCGTCGGGTTCGAGGGCCTTTACGAAGAGGTAGAAGGCGCCCTGAGGCATGATGCAGTCGTAGCCGTACTCCTTGAGTTTCTCATAAAGAAGCTTTCTGTTGCGGTCATAGATCGCAACGTCAACTCTCTCATTCAAGCACTTTGTAAGCGCGAGCTGAGCAACGGAAGGAGCATTAACGAATCCGAGGATTCTTGTTGCAACGCCTGCTGCAGCGAAGATCTCGTCGTGATCGTCGGCTTCCTTCGGTATAACGAGGTATCCGATTCTGTCGCCGGGCATCGAAAGTGACTTGCTGTACGAATATCCGACGATGGTATTGCGGTAGAAGGTTGTTACGAAAGGTACCTCGGCTCCGTCATAAACAAGCTCTCTGTAAGGCTCGTCCGAAAGAAGGTAGATGGAAGTACCGAACTTCCTCTGTGCCTCCTCGAGGGTCTGACCGAGCTTGGTAAGTGTCTCTGCCGAGTAAACAACGCCTGTAGGGTTGTTGGGTGTATTGATGATAACGATCTTGGTGCGGGCTGTGAGCTTCTCCTCAAGAGCCTTAAGGTCGGGCTGGAAGGTCGATGTGTCGGGAGCTACCTCCACGAGCACGCCGTCGAAGTTCGAAACGTAGTTCCTGTACTCACCGAAGTAAGGAGCGAAAACAACGACCTCATCACCGGGATCGAGGAGTGTCTTCATGATCACGTTCATACCGCCGGCTGCACCGACAGTCATGACGATGTCGTTCTTGGTGAACGCAACAGGGAAACGCTCGTTGAGGTTCTTTGCGATAGCCTCGCGTGCCTCGTCGAAGCCCTGGTTGAGCATGTAGCCGTGAACGTAGTTGCTGTTGGGATTCTCGGCAACTGCAGCATATGCGCGATTAACCGCCTCGGGAGCAGGGACGCTCGGATTGCCGAGACTGTAGTCATAAACGTTTTCTTTACCGAACTTCTCAGCCATTCTGCGGCCTTCCTCGAACATCGCACGGATGGCCGAGCTGTTCTTCACAAGATTTGACATCTTCTTGGAGATCATATGGGGGTCCTTTCTTAATATAATAATTTACAATCTGTTATTATACGTTGCTCGATAATACCTCGCAACCACGGCGATGCTTCGCACCTCAGTTTTGAAACACTTCTCTTACCCGAAAGCATACTTTGAAGCATAGTATGCTTTCTAGTGACAACAAGTTGTCACCTGGTGAACCATCGAAGTGTTTTAGCACAAAACCTCGGACGAACTTGAAAATACCAAGTTCGTTCGCCTCTTACCCAATAAATTTCGAGTGAATTGCATTCATAGCGCCGTCAGCATAAGCGGCATCGATAAGTACCGAAATCTTGATCTCGGAAGTTGAGATCATCTTGATGTTGATGCCGGCATCGTAGAGTGCCTCGAACATCTTTGCTGCAACGCCTGCGTTGGATGTCATGCCTGCGCCGACAACCGAAACCTTGGCGATGTTGCGCTCAACATCGATCTTCTCGCAGATAAGGCTTGTCTGTCTGTGGTTCTCCATAACGGCGAGAGCCTCGTCAACCGCATCTGCGGCAACTGTGAAGCTGATGTCCTTTGTGCCGTCACGTCCGATGGACTGTAAGATAACATCAACGTTTATATTATGATTTGCGAGGTGGTTGAAGAGCTTAAATGCCACACCGGGCTGATCCTGAAGACCGATAACCGCAATTCTCGCAACGTTTTTATCGCAAGCAACACCGCTTACAAGCATTTTTTCCATTTTTGTATCCTCCTTGACTACTGTACCTTCGTTAAAGTTAAGGCTTGATCTCACAACGAGCTCAACGCCGTATTTCTTCGCCATTTCAACCGAACGGTTATGCAGCACGCCTGCACCGAGGCTTGCGAGTTCGAGCATCTCATCATATGAGATAACATCAAGCTTGCGTGCATTCTTTACGATCCTGGGATCTGCGGTATAAACGCCGTCAACGTCCGTGAAGATCTCGCACTTGTCTGCCTTAAGGGCTGCAGCGAGAGCAACCGCTGTTGTGTCGGAACCGCCACGTCCGAGTGTGGTCACGTTGTCTGCCTTGTCAACGCCCTGGAAACCGGTAACGATGACGATCTTTCTTGCCTCGAGCTCTGCTCTGATCCTGTCGGCATCAATGCTTGTAAGGCGGGCATTCGTATATGCCTGGGTTGTGTGCATTGCCACCTGGAATGCATTTAAGGAAACTGCCGCCACTCCCTTGGCTGCCATAGCCATGGCCATAAGCGAAACAGAGATCTGCTCTCCGACGCTCACGAGCATGTCAAGCTCTCTCTTGGGAGGGTTGGGGTTGATGTCCTTGGCCTTGGCGATCAGCTCGTCCGTCGACTTGCCCATAGCCGAAAGAACTACGACCACGTCATGACCTTCTTTGTAGTCGGCGATGCACCTGTCGGCCACTCTGTTGATTCTTTCCTTGTCTCCTACGGAGGTGCCTCCGAATTTCTTAACTATCAGCATTTTCTGCTGTTCTCCTTTCATGAATCCGCTCATTTCTCTGCATACGCGTATCCCGTCCGGCATACGCTCACACAGCAACGCGGTATTCCAATTATTCTTCAAAAGTAAAAGCTTCGCGCTCCGCTTCGCCGTAACGCTTATTTGGTATCAGTCGCAAACAGCCTGTCAATCAACTTGTAACCCTCAGGCACGAAGAGACCCGCAGCTTTCGCTGTCTTTTCATTATATGCGTCAGCGCCTTTTTCGGTTCGGGTGCTGTCGTAGATCATGAACGGCACAGGGTCGCTTGTGTGCGTCCTGCACCAAATGGGAGTCGGATGGTCGGGAAGGATCATCATGCGGTAAGGCTCGCCCCATGCGTCCATTTCATCCTTAATTACTTTTATAACACGGCTGTCAAGATACTCGATTGCTTTGATCTTGCGCTCAATACTTCCCTGATGACCCATTTCGTCGGGTGCCTCGACATGTACGTACGAGAAATCGTAGCCTTCCTTAAGGAGTCTGACTGCGGCCCGTGCCTTTCCTTCATAGTTGGTCTCAAGCGTGCCGTCCGCGCCCGGAACGATCTCAACATGCATCCCGGTCCCGATCGCGATACCCTTGAGGAGATCAACCGCCGAGATCATGGCGCCTTTCTTGCCTGTCTTCTCGGTAAAGGAGATAAGCGCCGGCTTCGTGCCTGCGCCCCAGAACCACATACTGTTGGCCTTGTGAAGCCCTTTCTTTGCCCGTTCAACGTTTATGGGATGATTATTCAGCACTTCGTAGCTCTTCTCCATCATATCCTTAAGGAGCGAGTCCTCAGGAAGATATTCTCCGATCACACGACCGGGAATATCATGGGGTTGCGCGAGCTGCACTACTTTGCCGTCGGACCATATGAGGCAATGTCTGTAACTTGTTCCCGTGTACAACGAAAAAGGATTTTTCACAACGCCCGCATCTATGAGTGCCTTAACGAGCACATCCGCTTCCTCTGTCGTGATCTCGCTCGAGCTGTGATCGATGATTGTTCGCTCCCTGTAAGGAATTCCTTCCTCTTCCGTGAGTGTTACGAGATTACATCTGATAGCAATGTCGTCATCCTTCATGGGAACGCCGATACTGAGTGCCTCAAGGGGCGATCTGCCCGAATAATACTTCTTCGGATAATAACCGAGCACGGCAAGGTTGGCCGTGTCGCTTCCGGGCTTCATGCCTTCGGGGATATTGGCGGAGAGCCCAAGCTCCGAGACCTTTGCGAGCTCATCCATTGTGGGTGTAACGGCAACCTCGAGAGGCGTGGCTCCCTTGAGCTCTTCAAGCGGCTCATCCGCCATTCCGTCTCCGAGTACTACTACGTATTTCATATCTACCTCCTGAAATGTGCGTTTCCGACACTTCACCCACGAACCGGCACAACCGAATCCCATCCTTCATGCGCCCTCGAGAGAGGTGCGAAAACGATATGTTTCGATGTCAGGCGGCGGGTAGATTCCGCTGTGGCATCTTTACAGATTGTCTGTAATCCCCAATAAAACCTTACTTATCAGTCCACGAAATCCGTACGGATGCGGCTGATGATATTCAACCCCTCCGCTGCCTTCACGTAGTCTTTCTCAGTCATAACGGAGGTGAGGAATGCAAACTCACCCTCCGAAGGAGCAACTTCCCTGATCTCCTTAAAAGATTTTCTTGCCGCCTGCTCGTCCGCAGCCTCAACGCGGACAAGCGACGCGCTCTTATATTCATCAAAAGGAACTACATCCGCGGGCTCCTCTGTCCATGCAGGAACCTGCTTGGCGGCAGACATCTCTGCCATGCACTGCGCAGCCTCTGCCATATCCGCCACAACAGCGCTCGCCGTGGGAAGCTTACCCGCGCCGCTTCCGTAAAACATGATGTCGCCGACCGCATTACCGCAGATGAGAGATGCGTTCTTAACTCCCTTAACTCCGTAAAGCTCGTTGTCCTCTCTTACAAGGAAGGGGGCTACCATTGCGGAGACACGACCGTTCTCACGCGTGATCACACTCAGAAGCTTGACTCCCGCATGAAGCTTGCGCGCGTACTTAAAGTCCGCTGCGGTAACAGCGCTTATGCCCTCGGTATGGACATTCTCACAGCTCACGTATTTTCCTTCAAGAATGGAAGCCAGGATCGACGTTTTTCTCATTGCATCGTGTCCCTCAATGTCAGCTGTCGGGTCCGCCTCAGCATATCCCTTCTGCTGCGCCTCGAGAAGCGACTCCTCAAATCCGGCTCCGGCCTCGCTCATGCGGGTAAGGATGTAATTCGTCGTACCGTTAAGAATGCTCTTCATGTGCACAATATCGTCACCGTGAAGCGCTGTCATGATGGGTCTGATGAGCGGTATGCCACCGCCGACGCTCGCTTCAAAAAGGTAACGGCAGCCGTGCTCGAGGGCAACTTTCATAAGCTCACAGCCATGTGTTGCCACAAGCTCTTTATTTGAAGTGCACACCGATTTTCCGGCTTCAAGGGCTGCACGCGTAAACCTGAGCGCAGCTCCGACTCCTCCCATAACCTCGGCAACAACCTTGACCTCGGGATCGTTCAGAATATCGTTAATATCATGCGTAAGCACCTTTTCCACGGGGTCGCCCGGGAAATCACGGAGATCGAGGACATGAGCAACCTCGAGCCCAACACCTGCCTTCTTTGCGATGATTTCTTTGTTTGTATTGATGACCTCATAAACGCCGGAACCAACCGTTCCGTATCCAAGAATCGCTACCTTCATATGGTTATCCTTTCTGTATATGCACCCTGTTCTTGTCCTATCCTCAGAACCGCGCAATGCTTATTTCCAAACTCAGACCTTGTCCTCCCGACCGAGTATTTTCAGCGAACTGACACCCGTAAGCCCGGTCATGATCGTTATTATCTCATTTACCGGCTTTGTTTCGGGAAGGATTTCCATGCCGATCGTAACCGATGCGATACCTCCGATCGGTATCGACTGATGGATCGTCAGAATATTCGCGCCGCACCTTGCGATCCGGTTCAGCATCTCCGAGAGCAGCCCGGGTCGATCCTCAAGCTGCAGCATAACGTTGATCGTCTTTCCCCTGTTATTCTCATGGAAAGGGAATATATCGTCTTTGTACTTATAAAATGAGCTTCTGCTTATGTCCACCATCCTGGTCGCATCAAGTACCGATGTCGCCTTGTCCGACTGCAATAGCCGCTTTGCTTCGATAACCTTAAGCAAGACTTCCGGAACGGCCGTTTCTCTGACCAGATAGTATTTTTCCTTGTCGTTCATGCTTTGCTCCTCTTTGGAAGCGATTCTATCGCTTCCGATCCCTTGCCGAAAACTTAACTATGCGGTAGGATTCTCTGTTTCTTTAATTCACGACTCGGAAAGCTTTGTTTATCGCCCTCCGTGTTTTTCGGACAGATACAGATGTCCGTGATGCGTGGAATATGTTAACACAGATTTTGGACGAAATCAAGAGAAAAAATGTCCGAAAGAAAGAGACCTCTCCAAAACGGAAAGGTCCCGGACAATCAGAATTCCATTGTTTCCATATATTTCATGTATTTTACAACCATAAGCGCCATCTTGAACGTAATGGCGTCATCAAATTCTCTCAGATCGAGGTTCGTCATCTTCTGAAGCTTGTCAAGTCTGTACACAAGCGTGTTTCGGTGAATGAAAAGCTGACGCGAAGCCTCGGACACGTTAAGGTTGTTCTCAAAGAACTTGTTTATGGTCTGAAGCGTTTCCTCATCAAAATCATCGGGGGACCTGCCCGCGAATATCTCGTGAATGAACATCTTGCACATCTGAACCGGAAGCTGGTAGATCAGCCTTCCGAGACCGAGCTTGTTATATGCCACGATATTGCGCTCGCTGTAGAAAATCTTTCCGATGTCGAGCGCCATTTTTGCTTCCTTATATGATCTCGAAATGTCCTTGAGTTCTTGAACGATCGTTCCGAACGCAACATGAACCTTGGACATAGCCTCGGTGTTGAGCATGTCGAGGATAACCTTTCCCGTCTTTTCAAGATCGTCATACGTTTCGGAAGGGCTCACCTCACGAATGAGTATGATGTCCTTCTCATCGACCTCGGTAATGAAATTTCTCCCTCTCGAATTTGCAAACAAAGACCTGACCGTTTCAAGCGCAGCCGCGTCCTTTTCAATACTGGTTTCGATAACAAACGCCACTCTTCTGCACTCAGTCTCTATGCGGAGCTTCTTAGCCCTACTGTACATGTCGACAAGGAGCATGTTGTCCATGAGCAGCGAACGGATAAAGTTGTCCTTATCGTACTTTTCCCTATATGCAACGATAAGTCCTTCAAGCTGGAAGGCGCTCATGCGTCCGACCCTTAAACAATCCTCCCCATGTACGGAAAGAATGTATGCCAGATTATGGTCCTCTTCTATCTTAAAAAGAGAATAATCCGCCGTCTCACGGCTTTCTTCGGACGAATCGATGAAATCAAGGATTTCCTTTTCGGTCACAACCTTGTCAAGCTCCCGGACCTTAAAAGTACTCACAAATTTACGACCATCTATATCATAAAGGCAGAAATCGTTTCCCGTGATGTCCTTAATTCCGTTTATGGTGTTTTGAAATACAAGATTTGAGATCATGGCGCTCCTCTCTATTCAGCATCTGCCAACATGTGAAGCTACGTGGCTATGATAGCAAAACAGCCGGGTTTTGTAAAGAAGTCTCCCTCCGGGCACAAAGTCATTTTACTGTCCTTTTTTCCGTTTCGGCTACCCCTTTTTATTCCGAAAAAGCCCTGATTTTCAACAAGTTTCATTGAACTCATCCGCTCTGTGGAGTATCATATAGAAAAGTTTTTGATTCACATCACAATAATAATTATGCTTATGTAAAAAAATTACACGCAAAAGAGGAATTTGGCTTGGAAGTAAAAGTGTTCGGTGACGGTATAAAAAATCTGAAGGAACTCCTTGAAGAAAAGGGAGCTTCTCCTTATGCACCCTGTGCCGGTCGCGGAACATGCGGACAGTGCATTGTAAAAGTGCTTTCCGGCCCGTGTCCTCCCTCCGAAAGAGACAAAGAGGTTCTTTCCGCCGATGAGATCGGACAAGGCATGCGCCTTGCATGCCGGGCATTCCCGAACGGCGACATAACAGTTGCGGTTCCGGAAAAAAAGAACCCTGTTATCTGCACGGAGTTTTCGGTTAACAGCACCCATCAAACCGATCATTCTGTCTCATCACAGGCGGACAAATCCGCTTCCGGGCTTCGGGTTGGGATAGATCTGGGCACCACCACTATCGTTTTGACTACACTCGGAAGTGACGGAACAGCCGGTGAAACACGCGCATTCCTTAACCCTCTCTCTGTTTATGGTTCGGATGTCGTTTCAAGGCTTGAATCCGCTGCCGGCGGGAAACTCCACGAAATGAAGGATCTGCTTCGTAGGAAAATTGAAGACGAACTCCGTATTCTTATCGGAACCACAGTCTTCAATGGCAAGAAAACCATGGAGGATTGCACATCCGGTATCCGGGACACAAGCACTTCCTCTGACGAAAAAATAAGATCGAATCCTGAACGCAAAGCACAAATCGCGCCTGCCGTTGACTCCGTCATGACGCATGTCTCACGGATCGCTCTTGCGGGCAACACCGTCATGACGCACATTTTCATGGGATGGGATGTGTCCGGGCTCGGGAAATATCCCTTCAAGCCATACAGCCTCGATGCTGCGCAAACGGAACTGCTCGGGATCCCCGTCACTGTGTTTCCGGGGATAAGCGCTTTCGTCGGAAGCGATATCGTTGCGGGGATTTACGGACTTGATCTCATAAACGGCAGGGTCGGAGATATGCTTATGGACCTTGGGACAAACGGTGAGATGGTGCTTATGACCGAAAAAGGACTGATCGCTTCATCCGCTTCGGCAGGTCCTGCGCTCGAAGGCGCACACATCTCCTGCGGAACGGGTTGCGTGGAAGGCGCCGTGACAGGCATCACGCTCGAAAACCTAAGGCCCGTCCTCACAGTCGCAGGCGCTCGATCCTTCAGACCCACCGATAATACGGCAAACAATTCGGCAAATGATTCGCCCTCCGGCACCCCGGGATTGAGCGACACAAGCGTTCATCCCTCCGGCACTGCGGGGTCGAGCGGCACAAGCGCTCATCCCTCCGGCACTGCGGGGCTGAGCGGCACAAGCGTTCATCCCTCCGGCAACAAGGGATTGAGCGGCACAAGCGTTCATCCCTCCGGCAACAAGGGACTTGCGGGTGCATGCGGGAGTGCGATTCTTGAACTTGTCGACGAACTTCTGCGGACAGGGATTCTTTCTTCGGACGGGACGTTTTCCAAAAACTACGCCGACGAAGGTTTTGCTTTCGGGACCGACCGAAACGGGAGGGTTCTCGCACTCACACAGGCCGATGTACGCGAAATCCAGCTCGCAAAGGGAGCCGTCAGCACCGCTGCTTTGATGCTTTGCGAGAAAGGATGCACAGACCCGAAGGATCTTCACATAAGCCTTGCGGGCGGAATGGGCTCCGGGCTTCGTCCCGAAAGGATCAGACGTACCGGCCTGATCCCCGCCGTATCAGAGGTCCGCGCTGTCGGGAACAGCGTTCTTTGCGGCCTGATGCGCTTCTTCAGAGACTCTTCCGATCCTGCATCAACCTCCTCCGCACTCCGGGCTCTTTCAGACATCGCCGGCAGCGTCACTGTCTATGACCTCGCACTTGATGATAAATTTCAGAAGAAATTCCTGGATTCACTTGATTTTATTCAAGAATAAATGCATCCTGCAATTATAAACATTAAAACAGCCCGCAATTATATGCATTAAAGCAGCCCGCAATTATATGCGTTAAAGCAGCCCGCAATTATATGCGTTAAAGCAGCCCGCAATTATATGCATTAAAGCAGCCCGCAATTATATGCATTAAAGCAGCCCGCAATTATATGCATTAAAGAAGCCTCCGATGTAGAAACCGGAGGCTGTTTTTCTTTAAGCGTGGTGTCAGATCTTGAATTTCCCGACTGCTTCCTTAAGAGCAAGCGCCTTTTCCTGTAATTCGCGGGAGACATCCTCAAGCTCGCCCGAAGAAACGTCATGACTTTCAATGACTTGATTGACAAGCGATGTGAGTGAGAATGTTTCCTCCGTACTTGCGGAAATATTGCTGATCGAGTCGATCGTCACCGCTCGCGTATCGGACATGTCCTTCATATCGGTGTTTATGTCATTGATCCTGTTCATGAGATCATTGATCTCATTCTTTGTGGCCGTAAGGTTATCGATAAGACCGACGGAAATGTCGTTTTGCGACTTGACGATCTCGTCTGCCTTACGAACATTGCCTGCTGTGATTCCGGCCTGCTCGTTGATGTCGGCGGCACATTTCTTGATCTCGTTGGCTGCCTGACTGGTCTGATCGGCAAGCTTTCTGATCTCCTCGGCAACAACCGAGAATCCGCGGCCCGACTCACCCGCTCTCGACGCCTCGATCGAAGCATTGAGCGAAAGAAGATTCGTCTGCGAAGCGATCCCGCCGATCACCTCGATAAATTCATTAACGGCGGCTGCCTGCTTTTCAAGGCTCTCGATCTCACCGAGAAGCGATCCCATGATCTCCGATGAGCTGTCCGACTTCTCAACCAGTTCGTTCATGGACTTGATATTCCGGGAAATGGCGTCGCTTGTCTCGACAGCAAAATCCCTGATCCCAATGATGTTCTCACTTGCTCTCTCGATCTTGTGCGAAAGCACATCCATCTCCTCAACGCACTTTTGAGCGCTCATTGCTTCGGTCTCGACATTATCCGAAACATGTGTTGTCGATTCACTGACCCGGTGCGCAAGTTCTTTGAGGTTTGCGCTTTTTTCTATAACGTTTCCGGAGCTCTCCTCAACCTGATGAGTAACCTCCGCAACATGGTTGATAAGCTCTCTGATGTTTCCGATCGTGCCTTTGACATTCCCGGTCAGTTTTCCGAATTCATCGGTACTTTCTTCTCCGAACTCAACCGTAAAATCTCCTTCCGCAACGCGGTCGAGCTTGGTGGTGAGCTTCTTGATATTTCTTCCGATGTTTGTCGAAAGAAGGATCCCGGCAGCAACGGCGAGCACCGCTCCCACCGCAACAAGCACGACTGTAAGAATTCCGAGAGAGTTGACCTCACCGATTATGTTGTCTTCGGGGACAAGCGCACAAAGGGTATATCCGCTCTCCGTCCTGCAATATGCAAAGAGATACTTGATCCCGTCCTTTGTATAATATGTAAATCCCGTGCTCTCTTCCGACTCAAGGATCCCTGTCTTTTCGCAAACACCGGTCATAAATCCTGCGTCGGCTGCTGTTTCGCTGTAATATTCCTCACTTCCGTCGGGAAGAAGAAGCGCAAGTATGCTTCCCTCACCGTAGTCGAGACCGTTCATCGTTTCGCTCACCGCATCGTAATTAATGTCAACGAACAAAGCCGATCTCGCCGAAGGGAATTTACGGTAGAACGAGCAGAGGTAGGGATCCTGGGCATTGCCAAGCTTTGCGTCCATGTCGGAATGCTCCCTGATCCACTCACCGTCAAGGCTCTTGAAGTTGAAGCTGTCATCCTTGGAAAGCTCGGCAAAGAAGCCGTCGGTTTCAAGGATCGCATTGGTGGAAATAACATCGAACCCGGCCGAAGGTATCAGTGTAATGCTCCCGATAAAGCGGTTTACCGCCTGCTTCATGGTCAGGTACTTCTTGATGTCGGCACGAGCATTGCCGTACTCACCGTCGCCTTTTTTATATGAGATCATTTTGGCATAATCAAGGATGGGCTTGTAGGTAAGACACTCGGACACGGTTGCCGAAACGCTTTCCATACCGAAGGACAGGTAGTCTCCGACTGCCGATACAGACTGGACAGCCGCAACTTCATAGGCCTCGGTAAGGTTGGCAGCCGATTTCCTGTAGCTGATAACCCCGAGCACGACAATAAGCGCAACGGGAATCATAAAGCAGAGCAGTATCCTGACTCTTATCGAAAGAGTCCTGCGGACCTTCTTTTCTTTTGCGGTCTTAACCGCAGTCACACCGCTGTTAACGGTTTTGACCTTTTTTTCTTTTGTTTTCTTAACCTTATCCCTGACACTCATAGCTACACCTCCGGACCATAAAGAATTATCTCGACGAACCTTCCCGATTCCCAGAATTAAAACAATCCAATACAATCAAGGCATCTTATTCGACCGCCTAATTTATCAATTAAAATTATAGCCCCCGACCGACGTCGGAAGCTACTCAATAAGTGCTCAATTTCTTTTCTTTATAATCGGTTTTCCGTTATATCCGAAGCTTCCCGCATGCAGCATTCCGGTATTTTCCCTTATTTGCGTGTTCCCTCAAATCTTCCCGATGAGCCGCACGGAAGCACAAGTCCGCTCTTTTCGACGGGAAGACCCACCTCCTGCGCGTCGACGGTGCCGGAAAACCGTTCCTTTGTGAGTGTCCCGAGAATATATGACAGGACGGAAGGCGCAAGCCCCGTCGTATATGAATTGATCAGGATAAAGAGCGGTTCGGGACAAAGCACGTTCATACAAAGTGCCACAAAATCCCAAAGATTTTCTTCGAGCTTCCAGATCTCACCCTTGGGTCCCCTGCCGTACGAAGGAGGGTCCATGATGATCGCATCATAAAAATTGCCGCGCCTGATCTCCCTTTCGACAAATTTTGCGCAATCGTCGACAATGTAGCGTATCGGGGCATCCGCCAGCCCCGAAAGAGCCGCGTTCTCTTTAGCCCAGGTTACCATCCCCTTTGCCGCGTCAACGTGAGTCACGGCAGCGCCCGCGGATGCACATGCCACGGTTGCTCCTCCCGTATATGCAAACAGATTAAGGACCTTAACGGGGTTTCCATCGCTGCCTCGCCGGGTCCTCTCTTTCGATATCAGCTCCCTCATCCAGTCCCAATTGACCGCCTGCTCGGGAAAAAGCCCCGTGTGCTTGAAACTGAAAGGCTTCAGGTTGAATTTAAGACCTTTATATTCAACGGACCATACCTCGGGAAGATTCATGATCTCCCACTGTCCGCCGCCTTTTTCACTGCGGTGATAATGACCGTTTATCCGGCTCCAAAGAGTCTTGTCTTTCTCCGTACGCCAGATGACTTGGGGGTCAGGCCTCACGAGCCTGTAGCCGCCCCAGTCTTCCAGCTTCTCTCCCCCGGAGCAGTCGATTATCCGGTAATCTTTCCAGTCTTTTGCTATAAACATTTATGTCTCCGCTTACGTTTCCGTACTGATGATCAATTGGCTCTTCTGCTGTACACTCCGTAAAGCTGCTCATCACAGATCGTACAGTTTTTGCCGTTATTCTTTGCCTCAAAAAGGTAATCCTCGGCTTCATCACAGAAAACATCGATATCGGACGGATCGGTCGGAATTCCGGTTGCGATACCCACACTAAGCGTAACATATGAATTCGAAGCTCGTCTTCCGTGAGGGATTCTCTTTCTTTCAACTGCCGAACGGATGCGGTCACCGAGTTCGGAAACATAAGCCTCGTCTCTGCCGTCGACATAAACAAGGAACCGCCCACCGTTCTGCCTGCATACTATATCGCTGTCACGCCTGCTCATTTCCTGAATGATCTGCGCGATCTGCTTTATAAGGAAGTTTCCTCTGTCAGATCCGAATGAATTGTTGTATTGCTGAAGATCGTCTATATCAAACATGATAACAGACATCCTCTTTCTGTCCCGCGTGCAAACCTCGCTCGCGATACCGGTTCTTTTGTCAAATCCTTTTTTGTTGAGAAGCCCCGTCAACTTGTCGATCGCCTCCAGATCCTTCGCATCCTTCGCACGCTCAGCCGCCACGAGAGAAGCAACCAGTTTGTTGCTCTCCCGACGGCCGACGTATATGAACAAGGCATTCAAAGCTGCGAGATAGGCGAAATCACTTGCACCGGACTCGAAGAGAATGTTGACAAACAATACAAACAAGCCCTGAACGAACAGATAATATATTTTTTCGTTGGTTGGAAAAACGGGAAGGAAGCAGATTGCGGCGAGAAGTATGGGATAGAGACTCATATGACCGCCGAGCTGTGCATCGGAGAAAACGAGCAGAAGCATAAACAATTCAAAGAACGCCCAAAAGATTTTGGTTATGATGGACATTTCCCTTGTCTTGTGAAGCGCGATCACACGTCTGGTGACAATCGTACCGGCGACACAGATAAGGAACATACAGAGTAATGCAACGTCTACAAGCTCTTTCGAGCCCTTCACAAGTCCGGGAATATTATATACCAGTGCAAGAACGATCACGACGGGCAATCCGAGCAAAGATGTAAGCAATGTTCGTCTTGCATTTACAAGAGCAAGCCTTCCGGCAACTCTTCTCTCCTCCTGTCTGTTAAATCCGTACCCCATGTTTCTTTACTCTCCGAATTTTTTTTGTGTCTTATCGCGTTCTACTTCTGTAGAGCGCATCCTACATTTGTCTAACCAAATTATTGTATGGCAAGGCTTTCAGAAGCCCCACATGTAGAGTGTAGCACAACTGTAGAACGCATGCAACCCTAAAATTAAATCTTTTTTTAATCGGTAATGATTTTTATATTCAATCCCTTGCAGGAAGCAGTCTGCGTTTATTTCAAATCTATTATTTTTGTCATAATAAAAATATGAAAGATCCAAAAATATTACCAAAATGTTACGAGTATTACCTTGACAAACAATCGAACATATGTTTTAATGAAATTTGCATCGGATGTTTCGGTGTACTGTCGGTTCCGTCCTCATCGAACCGGCGATTTTCGGATTGGAAGGAATCTTACCACAATGGACTTCAAATTACATTCGGATTTTAAGCCTACCGGCGACCAGCCACAGGCAATAAAAGAGCTTGTTGACGGCTTTAATGCAGGCAACCAGTTTGAGACACTGCTCGGAGTTACCGGTTCGGGCAAGACCTTCACCATGGCAAATGTGATCGCGGCTCTCAACAAGCCCACAATAGTCATCGCTCACAACAAAACGCTCGCCGCCCAGCTCTACGGTGAATTCAAGGAATTTTTCCCCGAGAATGCCGTTGAATATTTTGTTTCGTACTATGATTATTACCAGCCGGAGGCCTACATTCCCTCCACCGACAAATTTATTGAAAAGGATTCCGCAATAAACGACGAGATCGACCGTCTTCGTCATTCCGCCACAGCCGCGCTTTCCGAAAGACGCGACGTGATCATTGTGGCAAGCGTTTCGTGTATATACGGCATAGCTTCACGTGAAGACTACGAGATGATGACGCTTTCTCTCCGGCCCGGGCAGAGTCCCGGCTGGGAGCCCGTCATCCGGAGGCTTGTCGAGATGCAGTATGTCCGCGACGAAATGGACTTCCATCGGGGAACGTTCAGAGTAAAGGGCGATTGCGTCGACATCTATCCCATCTACAGCAGGGATGTCGCTGTCAGACTTGAATTTTTCGGTGACGAGGTCGACCGTATCAGTGAATTTGACCCTCTTTCCGGGAAGCTTACGGCTACCCTCGATCACCTTATGCTCTTCCCCGCTTCGCATTATGTCGTTCCCGAAGACAGAATGAAGCAGGCACTCATTAACATTGAAAAAGAACTTGAAGAACGCATTGCATATTTCAAAGCCAACGACAAGCTTATCGAAGCCCAGCGAATCGAGGAAAGAACACGTTTTGACATGGAAATGCTCCGCGAAACGGGCATCTGTTCCGGAATCGAGAATTATTCCATGCATCTGGCCGGGCTGACTCCCGGATGCACTCCACACACTCTTCTGGAACACTTCGGCGATGACTACCTCATGATCGTCGACGAATCACACATGTCCATCCCTCAGTTCAGGGGCATGTACAACGGTGACCGCGCACGCAAGACGATCCTCGTGGACTACGGATTCCGACTTCCCTCGGCTCTCGAGAACAGGCCGCTCCATTTCGAAGAATTTGAAAACATGCTCGACCGTGTTCTCTTCGTCTCGGCAACCCCCGGTCCCTACGAGTCCGACCATGAGCTTTTAAGAGCTGAGCAGGTCATCAGGCCCACGGGGCTCCTTGATCCAAAGGTCGAGGTTCGTCCTTCCCTCGGACAGGTCGATGACCTCGCCGGTGAAATAAATGCCGTGACCTCCAAGCACGGAAAGGTTCTTGTAACCACTCTCACGAAACGTATGGCCGAGGAGCTTACCGAATATTTTCGCGGGATCGGCATCCGCGTGAGATATCTGCACTCCGATATCGACACACTTGAACGTTCACAGATCATCAGGGATATGCGTCTCGATGTTTTTGACGTTCTTGTCGGGATCAACCTTCTTCGAGAAGGACTCGACATCCCGGAGGTAAGCCTCGTGGCCATCATTGACGCGGACAAAGAAGGCTTCCTTCGTTCCGAAACTTCCCTTATTCAGACCGTCGGACGAGCCGCACGAAACGTTGACGGACATGTTATAATGTACGCTGACACCGTAACAGGTTCGATGGAAAGGGCAATCGGTGAGACAAACAGGCGTCGTGCAATCCAGAGCAAATATAATGAGGACAACAACATCACTCCGAAATCGATAGAAAAGAAGGTTCGTGAGCTCATCAGCATTTCAAAGAAGATCGAGGATTCCGACAGGAAAGCGCAGACTATCGCCAAGGATCCCGAGTCCATGACCCTCAAGGAGCTCGAATCCGAGGCCGAACGTCTCAGAAAGCTCATGAACAAGGCAGCCGCAGAACTCGAATTCGAGAAAGCGGCAGAGCTGCGTGACCGCATGGTAGTGATCCGTAAGCACATCGCAGAAGTCGCGCTCTGAGTTACCGGCGTTGAGCAGCCGACTTGCAGGTGCTAAGCACCGAATCGCAAGTGTTAAGCACTCGACTTGCAGGTGTTAAGTACTCGACTTGCAGGTGTTAAACAGATTAAAAGAGAAGAGGTTTCAGATAAATGGTACAGAATTACATCAAAGTAAAAGGAGCAAGGGAAAATAATTTAAAGAATCTCGATGTGAACATCCCCCGCGACAGCTTTGTCGTGCTCACGGGACTCTCGGGTTCGGGAAAGTCTTCACTTGCCTTCGATACGATTTACGCCGAAGGACAGCGTCGCTACATGGAATCCCTCTCGTCTTATGCGCGACAGTTCCTCGGCATGATGGAGAAGCCCGATGTGGACAGCATCGAAGGTCTCCCTCCGGCAATCTCGATCGACCAGAAATCGACGAACCGCAACCCCCGCTCGACAGTCGGAACCGTCACCGAAATATATGACTATTTCAGACTTCTCTTCGCCAGGATCGGTATTCCCCATTGCCCTACGTGTGGCAAGGAGATCCGACGCAGGACCATCGACGAAATGGTCGACGAAGTCACAAAGCTGCCGGAAGGCACCAGAATAATGGTACTCGCTCCCGTTGTCCGCGGACGCAAGGGTGAACATGCCAAGGTTCTTTCAGACGCCCGCAGAAGCGGCTACCTTCGCGTGATTGTTGATTCACATCTTTACGATCTTTCGGAAGACATTCAACTCGAAAAAAACAACAAACATAACATAAGCATTGTTATCGACAGACTTGTGGTGCGTGACGGCATGAACCTGCGACTCACGGATTCCATAGAAAATGCCCTCAAGCTTACCGACGGACTGGTCATGATTGACAAGGGCGACAACACTCCGCTCACGCTCAGCCGTAATTTTGCCTGTCCCGATTGCGGAACAAGCATCGAAGAGCTTGAACCTCGCACTTTCTCATTTAACAACCCTTTCGGAGCCTGCCCCGTATGTCACGGAATCGGTCAGACCATGGAATTCTCGCCGGAACTCGTTTTTCCCGATCAAAGCATGAGTATTATCGACAAAGGCGCCATGGCAGTCATCGGTTGGAAGTCGCTTTGGGATAAAGGTTCCTACTCCCGTCAATTACTTGATGCCGTAGCCAAAGAGTTTCGGATCGATCTCTCAAAGCCTTTCTGCGATCTCCCTCCCGAGCATCAAAACATCATTATGTACGGGACCGGGAACCGGACACTTCGTGTCAAGTACGAAAGCGGACGTGGAAGCGGTGAATATTCGACGATTTTCGAAGGAATCATAGGCAACATCAAGCGTCGTTATCGTGAATCCTCGGAATCGGTAAAGGCGGAATATGAGGAATATATGCAGGTTATCCCTTGCTCTGCATGCGGCGGAAAAAGACTTCGTCCGGAAGCCCTGTCGGTAACTGTCGGCGAGAAAAACATCGACGAACTCTCGCGCATGGCAATATCCGATCTCGGAGCATTTATGAACGCTCTTAAACTCACTCCGATTCAGGAGCAGATCGGAGCGCTTCTTCTCAAAGAAATAAGAAACCGTCTCGGCTTCCTCAACAACGTCGGTCTCGACTACCTCACACTTGCACGTGCCACGGCATCCCTTTCGGGTGGTGAGGCACAGCGTATCAGGCTCGCCACTCAGATCGGCTCGGGACTTGTGGGAGTTGCCTATATCCTCGACGAACCAAGCATCGGTCTTCATCAGCGTGACAACAGTAAGCTGATCGCCGCCCTCAAGGACCTCAAGGATCTCGGCAACACTCTTTTGGTCGTAGAGCACGACGAGGATACCATGAGAGCTGCGGATCACATCATAGATATCGGACCGGGAGCCGGTTCTCGCGGCGGGAAGCTTGTTGTACAGGGTACGGTCGAGGACATCTGCAACTGTCCGGAATCCATCACGGGTGCCTATCTCTCCGGCAGGCTCAGCATCGATGTTCCTTTCGTCAGACGTTCTCCACAAGGTTGGCTTCGCATCAAGGGAGCACGAGAGAACAACCTCAAGAACGTAGACGTCGACATCCCTCTCGGCGTATTCGCTTGCGTGACCGGCGTTTCGGGGTCAGGTAAGAGCAGCCTTATTACCGAAGTGCTCTCCAAAAGACTTCAAAGAGATCTTAACCGGGCGAGAACGGTCATCCCCGGCGAACACGACGGAATCGACGGACTCGGGCAACTCGACAAGGTCATCAACATCGATCAGTCACCCATCGGAAAGACTCCGCGCTCGAACCCTGCTACATACACGGGTGTGTTCGACCTCATACGTGATCTCTTTGCCTCTACTCCCGACGCCAAGGTAAAGGGCTATGACAAGGGACGCTTCAGCTTCAATGTCAGAGGCGGTCGGTGCGAGGCTTGCGGAGGCGACGGAATAATAAAGATCGAGATGAACTTTCTTCCGGATGTGTATGTTCCTTGCGAAATCTGTCATGGCAAGCGATATAACAGAGAGACGCTCGAAGTTCGATACAAAGGCAAGAATATCTACGAAGTTCTCGACATGACGATAGAGGAAGCAGACGATTTCTTCAGCAATGTACCTTCCATAAGCAAAAAGATCAGTACTCTGAACGAAGTCGGACTCGGATATCTCAAGCTCGGACATCCCTCAACCTCCCTTTCGGGTGGCGAGGCGCAGCGTGTCAAACTCGCTACGGAACTGGCAAGGCGCAGTACGGGCAGAACGATTTACATCCTCGACGAACCCACCACCGGACTCCATTTCGCGGATGTACACAAGCTCATCGACATACTTCACAAGCTAGCCGATGGTGGCAATTCGGTGATAGTCATCGAACATAACCTCGACATGATTAAATGTGCCGACTACATCATCGACCTCGGTCCCGAAGGCGGTGCAAAAGGAGGAACGGTGCTCGTACAAGGGACTCCCGAAGAAATAGCCGACTGTGATAAGTCATACACAGGACAATTCTTAAAGCCGCTCCTGACGCGGACAGGGATGCCCGCGTCCACTAAAGCAAAACGAAAAAATGCCGGAAAAACAACCAAATCCGACAAAGAAGTCCGGAAATGATCCGAAACCGGAAAACCGTAAAGACGACGGACAGCCGGCAATCAGCGAAAACAACCGTAAGAAAGTCTCACCGTCCGGGGACGGTACAAAAAATATACGCAAATATCAAAGGAAGAAAGAGATGAATAATTTTTACGCAATGTTATCAAGAATGAAATATATAAACCGTTGGGCTCTTATGCGCAACTCCTACACAGAAAACATCAGCGAGCACTCGCTCGAGGTGAGCATACTCGCTCATGCTCTTGCCATCATTGGCAACAAACGACTCGGAAAAAAACTGAACGCTGACAGAGCTGCAGTTATCGCTATGTTCCATGACGCAACCGAGATCATCACGGGCGATATGCCCACTCCGATCAAATATTTCAACTCCGACATCCGCAGTGCATTTAAAGATATAGAAGCAGGCGCTGCAGAGCGTCTTCTTTCATTGCTCCCCGAAGATCTGCGGGAGGATTACATTCCCGCCTTCTTCCCGAACAAGGATGACCACGATGAGGCATACCTTCTAAAGCTCATCAAAGCAGCCGATAAGCTCTCTGCCCTCATCAAGTGCCGCGAAGAAGAAAAGATGGGTAATCACGAATTCTCAAGCGCAGGAAAGACTCTCTACACTTCCCTCATAAAAATGGAACTCCCCGAGGCTGATATCTTCATCAAAGAGTTTCTTCCAGCCTACAGTCTCACTCTCGACGAACTACAGTCGTAAGCTTGTGTGGACCACTGGGGACGGGGGTCCACACCCTGTTAAAACATGCGAATCAAGTCTTCAAAGGTCTCCGCTCTGCGGATACACCTGACACTTCCGTCCTCGCAGATCATGACCTCTGCAGGTCTCGGACGCGAGTTGTAGGGTGAGCACATGGAATATCCGTAGGCTCCGGCATCAAGCACACACACAAGATCCCCTTCTTTGATGATGGGGAGTTCTCTTTCTTTGGCAATGATATCACCGCTCTCACAGATATTACCCGTTACCGAAACAACCTCCGTTCCCGACGAAGGAAGAACCGGCTTTCCGTTTCTGAGGATTTCCACATCATGCCACGATCCGTACAGTGTGGGGCGAACCAGAACATTCTGCCCAATGTCCGTTCCTGCATACTTTTTATCATAGTTTTCCTTAGTCGCATAAACACGACCAAGCAGAACCGAGCAGTCCGCAACCACATAGCGACCGGGCTCACTCTTAAAGAGTATTTCTTTGCCCGTTTCCTTAATGAAATCGCCAAGAAGCTTTTCGATTCCCTCCGTAAGAAGGTTTATGTCAAATTCCTGTTCTCCCGAAAGCTTATGGTAAGGAGTGCCAAACCCGCCTCCGAAATCAATGAATTCCAGGTCTTCAAATTTGTGGGCAATACGAAGAAGGTTCGTTACCGCCGCAAGATAAGGATCCGGAGACATAAAGAGCGAACCGATGTGCTGGTTGATTCCGACAATTTTCAGATTATGCTTCTTCGCCGTCTCAAGAAGTTCGGGAATATCCTTTTCTTCAACCGCAAATTTTGTGTTTTTACCGGCGGTAACCACGCTGTCGCTGTGTCCCGCACCGATTCCGGGATTGATGCGGACCGCACAACGCGATCCCGGCGCCAGACGACCGAACCTTTCAAGCTGACTAATACTGTCAAGGCTGACAATAATCTTTTTATCAATGGCATATTTCAGTTCCTCGTCCGAAACGTTATTCGGAACAAAAAAGATGCGGTCTGCGGGGAATCCTGCAAGTTCAAGCAACCTGACTTCTCCGATACTCATGGCATCAGCATTGAGTCCCTCTTCAAGTACGATCTTGAGAATTGTCAGATTTGAGTTCGCCTTCATTGAGAAATTGGCTTTGTAAGGAAACTTCTTTACAACGCCCGCAACATTTCTGATACGCTTTCTGAGAATGCGCTCGTTATAGACATACACGGGAGTACCGTATTGTGCGACTATATCCTCGGGGTTGTTTCCCTCAAAAAAATTTACTTCATTAACAAATGATTCCATCGTTATTTGCATTCCTTTCCTGAAAAAAATAAAAGGCGACCGTAGAAACAGCCGCCATTGGTTTTCAACATATTATCAGATAATCCCGAATAATACAAGAGTTATGTCTGCCGTTTTCAGTCTGAAACGCAAACATTGTAACCCGAACAAGCGATATAAACAAGCATTTTTTCGAAGCGATACTTATTTATTGTCCTTCAAGAGGCTGTGAACCTCTTTCCACTCCTCCGGAGTGAGGATCCTGTCGGGGTTTACTACCGTTACAAGTACATTCTTATGACGGATAATGCCCTGAACGTAATTTGTCTTGTCGTTCTGTGCAATAACCGGAAGGGTCATCTGCAAGTCTTGTCCGACAGCTCCTATTTCGGTGATCTCGTCCACCAAACATCCCAGGCACCCTTCTTCCGTGTTGACAAAGATGGTGTTCATTCCGTCCGCAACCTTACCGCGAAGGTTAAACTTCTTGTATATGTCGCAAACCGGAATGATCTCTCCTCTGAGATTGGCGAATCCCGCAAGACAGTCCGGCGCTCCCGGGATCGTGCTCATTTGATAATCCGATTCAACGGTACGCACCTTCATACTGTCGAATCCGTAACTCTGATTAGCTGCCGAAAAAATCACCTGTTGTCCGAACATGTCTTTCTCCTTTCTCTTTTCCGAGTCAAGCACCAAACTAAAGTCAACCTCACGGATCAATCCGTGCTTCCCGGTTTATTCGGGAATTGCTCCTTTATAGGGAGGACATCCCTGTTTAAGCCACTTAAGGTAACTGTTTATAAAAAGATCGATTCCACCGTCAAGGACTGCATTTGCATTCGATGTTTCAGCGCCGGTCCTCAGATCCTTTATCATCGTGTAGGGTTGAAGGAAGTAGGACCTGATCTGGCTTCCGAAGTTATTGTCCCTGACTTCACCGCGGATATCGGCCGTTTTTTCGAGATTTGCCTGTTGCTTAAGGAGAAGAAGCTTCGCCTTGAGCATCTGCATTGCTTTATCCTTATTCTGATATTGAGACCGCTCGTTCTGACACTGCACCACGATACCTGTCGGTAAATGAGTGATTCGGATTGCAGAAGATGTCTTGTTGACCTTCTGACCGCCCGCACCACTCGAACGGAAAACATCAATCCTCATTTCATCGTCCGGCACATCAATATCAAGATCTTCCTCTATATCAGGCATCACATCGCAAGATACAAATGAAGTTTGCCTCTTGCCCGCCGCATTGAAAGGCGAAATACGCACAAGCCTGTGTACGCCGTGCTCAGACTTTAAATGACCGTACGCATTATCACCGTTGATCTGAAGTGTGACAGATTTGTAGCCTGCTTCATCACCTTCAAGGAAATCAAGAAGTTCAACACTGTAACCTTTTTTTTCGGCCCATCTGCTGTACAAACGGTAAAGCATGCTCGCCCAATCGCAGGCCTCAGTTCCACCGGCACCCGCATGAAGAGTAAGGATTGCGTTGTATTTGTCAAATTCACCGTCGAGAAGCGTTGAAAGCCTGAGCTCTTCAAGCTCATTCTTAAACGCCTCAAATTCCTCCTCTATCTCAGGGATCATTGATTCGTCATTTTCCTCGTTGCCCATCTCGATAAGGGTTTCTATATCCTCAAATTTGGTTTTCAGATCCTTGTACTGCTCGATAAGATCCTTGAGGTTTTTCAGTTCCTTCATGTATTTCTGGGCTTTGTCGGCATCATTCCAAAATCCTTCTTCTTCCATGATGCCTTCTATTTCTTCCACTCTCAGCTTTTTCGCAGGAAGATCAAGAGAATCGCCAACCTCTTTGAGCGGTTGCTCATACTGTGAAAGAGCATATTTTATTTGATCCATTGCTACCATAGTTAATGTTCCTCTCTGTTTCCAAAACCACTGCATCGCCCCGTCCGGAAATCCGGTCGGATCCGGCTTTTATGCACCGACACACTTCAAGTTGTGCTGTCCGGGTCAGTTTCCCGTCCGGAAAACGTCACTCAAATTTTCCGCTGTCCTTACAGCAGTATTTGTACTTCTTTCCGGAACCGCAAGGGCAAGGATCGTTTGGCATGATCTTCTTGTTTGCTCGACGTTTGGGAGCGTTTGTCACCGAATCATCCTTATTTGTTCCGGTCGCTTTGGCAACCTCTTCACGCTCAACCTTACGCTCTACCTGAACACGCATGAGCATGCGAACGGTATCGGATGCGATTCCGTCGGTCATTTCCTGGAACATTTCAAAGCCGCGAAGCTTATATTCATTAACAGGGTCTCTCTGGGCAAATGCCTGGAGGCCAATACTTTCCTTGAGCTGATCCATGTCATCGATATGGTTCATCCATTTCGTGTCAATGACACGGAGAAGGACGATACGCTCAACCTCGCGGAATTCCTCCTTGATAGGGAACTCAGCTTCTTTCATTTCATAAAGACGTACCGCTTCTTCCTTGAGCTTGTGAATAAGCTCCTTCTTTTTGATCCTTCCGAGATCGTCATGCGAAAGCACAATGGGTTCAAGCGGAATGATCGGAAGGAGAACCTCGTTGAGCTCTTCAAGATTCCACTCCTCGGGAAGCTGGTCGTCGCCGATAATGGAATTGACATGTCCTTCAACGATGTCCTCAACCATCTTGATGATAACGTCGCGCATGTTTTCACCGTCTAGCACTCTGCGTCTCTCGGAATATATGATCTCCCTCTGTTCATTGTTGACCTGATCGTATTCGAGAAGGTTCTTTCTGATACCGAAGTTGTTGTTCTCTATCTTCTTCTGTGCTCTCTCGATGGCGCTTGTGAGCATCCTGTGATGAAGCTCCTGTCCGTCGGTGATACCGAGAGCCCTGAACATGCCCATAAGACGTTCCGATCCGAACAGTCTCATGAGATCGTCCTCGAGAGAAATATAAAACCTCGATTCACCGGGATCACCCTGACGTCCCGAACGTCCGCGCAGCTGGTTATCAATACGCCTCGATTCATGACGCTCCGTACCGATGATGCGTAGTCCGCCCAGCTCGACAACTCCCTCGCCGAGCTTGATATCGGTACCACGGCCCGCCATGTTGGTTGCGATCGTAACGGCACCGAACTGACCTGCCTGCGCTACGATCTCTGCCTCCTGCTCGTGGAATTTGGCATTGAGGACATTATGCGGGATACCTTTTTTGCGAAGTGCTGTGCTGATCTCTTCCGAGGATTCGATCGAAACTGTTCCGACAAGGACAGGCTGACCTTTTTTGTTGGACTCGGCAACGGCATTGACTATCGCCGCAAGCTTTTCGCGGTGAGTACGGTATACAGCATCCTCGTAGTCCTTACGGATAACAGGCCTGTTGGGCGGGATCGAAACAACGTCCATACCGTAGATCTCACGGAATTCCTTGTCCTCCGTAAGGGCGGTACCCGTCATACCGCATTTCTTTTCGTATTTGTTGAAATAATTCTGAAGCGTGATCGTGCAAAGAGTCTTGCTCTCGCGCTGAACCTTAACATGTTCCTTCGCCTCGATGGCCTGATGAAGCCCGTCAGAATAACGACGTCCCGGAAGTATACGACCCGTAAAGTCATCGACGATCAGGACCTCTCCGTCCTTAACAATGTAGTCCTTATCCTTGAACATCATGTAATTCGCACGGAGCGCAAGGATTATATTATGCTGGATGTCGAGGTTTTCGACATCCGCAAAGTTCTCGATATGGAAGAACTGCTCAACCTTTTTAACGCCGTTCTCGGTCAGGTTGACGGTCTTCTCCTTTTCGTTGACAACGAAATCGCCGGTCTCCTCAGGTACTTCCTCTGAGCCGAACTTTGCAGCCATGATCGTCTGCATCTTCGTCAATTCGACCGCCGTTCCCTTTTTCATCTGAAGTGCCAGAATATTGCACATATCATAGAGCTTTGTCGACTTTCCGCTCTGTCCGGAAATGATAAGAGGAGTCCTCGCCTCATCGATAAGACAGGAGTCAACCTCATCTATAACGGCAAAGTGCAGATCGCGCTGAACCATGTTCTTCTTATAAACAACCCTGTTATCACGAAGGTAGTCAAAGCCGAATTCGTTGTTTGTTCCGTATGTGATGTCGCACGCATATGCAGCGCGTCGATCGTCGTTGTCCATCGTGTTTAAGATATAGCCGCATGTCAGACCGAGGAACGAATAAATCTTACCCATATTCTCGGCGTCACGCTTTGCAAGGTAGTCGTTGACCGTAACCACATGAACGCCCTTGCCCTCGAGCGCATTAAGATAGACCGTAAGCGCGGATGTGAGTGTCTTTCCTTCACCTGTGAACATCTCGGCGATACGTCCCTGATGAAGGATGATCGCACCAAGGATCTGAACATGAAACGCCCTCAATCCGAGTGTTCTCTTTCCTGCTTCGCGAGCGGCAGCAAAGGCCTCGGGGAGAAGCTCGTCGAGAGTTGCTCCGCCGGCAAGTCTTTCCTTAAGTCTGACAGTAACGGCAGCAAGCTCCTCATCGCTTTTTGCTTCCATCTCAGGCTCAAGATCCTCAACTGCTTTCGCAGTCGATTCGATCCTCCTGATCTCTCTTTCGCTTCTTGTCCCGAATATCTTCTGGAACAAGGTCTTTTTATTTCCTCCCTCAATAAAGGAAACTCCCTCCATCGCGTTGTTTGCTGTTGCTGTTTCGGGCTTATTTACAACGGTTTCGTTACTCATTTTGTACCTTTTAACCTTTACGTTTTATATGATCGGATCATGCTTATCCCCATAAGTGTCCAATCATGGTTATTTTATGACAGATGCGGGTAGATGTCAAACTTTACTGTGGACCCTTGGGGACGGGGGTTGCGCTTGTCACCCCAAGGGTCCACCCTACAAAATCCGCGTGCGTATAAGCTTCGCGACGCCGTCGGATTCGTTTGATTCCGTCACGAAATCTGCCTGAATACGGACATCCTCGGGTGCATTTTGCATAGCGACGCCGAGAGCCGCGTATTTGATCATCTCAAGATCGTTGCGTCCGTCACCGACCGCACACACGTCATTGCGAGAAAGACCGAGCATTTTTGCCACGCGGTCAACCGATAACGCTTTCGATACCTTGCTTGAGTAGAATTCGAGGTACTCAGGACCCGATGTCGCCCAGGTTGTTCCCACAAGACCCACAGTTTCCATGTCCTTCATAGTCACGGCAATCTTGGTGGGATCATCGTTGAGGATGATCTTTGTGACTCTTCTGCCCCTGAAAAACTCACGGGATTCGTACCTTAGAGGGATCGTATCGGTACCGTAGACATAGATCTCCATATTTTTGTTTAGCTCATTACCGTAAAGGATGTCATTTGTCCAAACAATAACGGTATGACCTCGTTTTTCTCCCTCTTCCATAATACGGACAGCATCTTCTTCAAGCATGTTTTCCTCAAAAAGTGGATGTCCGTCGACGGGGTCAACGATCTTGGCTCCGTTATATGTAACCATAGGAGCGTTCGGTTCAAGTTCCTTAAGGTATCCCGTCAGAGCAGGATAAGGTCTTCCCGATGAAACAATCAAATATCCGCCCGCTTCGCGAAATTCGCGGATCGCTTTCGTCGTCTCCCTCGAGATTGTTTTGTCATCACGGAGCACGGTACCGTCCATGTCCGTGGCAAGTATTCTGTAATTCATGTCATTTTTCACTTTCGGTTCGTTTTTCCACAGTAAAGACCCGTAGCCGGAAGCTGCGGGTCTTTGCATTTTACTACATTATTAAAGTTCAGGCTCGATAAGTCCGTAGGAATCGCCACGACGCTTATATACAACATTTACTTCGTCCGTCTCACTGTTACGGAAAACGAAGAAGTCGTGACCGAGGAGTTCCATCTGAACGCACGCTTCAACGGGATCCATGGGTTTAACCGCAAACCTCTTAACGCGCTTGATGTCGACTGCATCAAAAGGATCGTCCTCCTCTTCGTAGAGATCCGGCGTAACGGCCCCTGACTGGCGAGCCTCCTGAATCTTATTCTTATATCTCTTAAGCTGTCTCTCAATGATCTCCTCAACGAGGTCGATGGACACGTACATATCATTGCTGACCTGCTCAGCCCTGATGATGTTTCCTTTAACAGGAATCGTAACCTCTATCTTCTGCCTGTCTTTCTCAACACTCAATGTAACGTGGGCCTCAACGTCCGATGAAAAGTACCTCTCAAGCTTGCCGATCTTACTCGTAACTGCGCTCTTTAATCCCTCTGTAACTACTATGTTCTTTCCTGTGATCATGTATTTCATGCTCTTCACCTCCGGCTCAATTATCTTTGTCAATTATAGCACAGACGCGGCAGCGACACAAGAAAGTATGAAGAGCTTACTCCAACCCCGTTTGTAAACTCCCCGGACAAAGAGTCAACGTTCAGCCGGAAAATCGACAGACAATTCGAATTATAATTCACATTTGTCCACTATATTAACAAAATAGTATTTTGCAAGCATTAGTTTTGATTTTTTGTAAAACTATCACAAATGCCAAAACATTTTTTCGTTTTTTATTGTTTTCAATCCGACTACAAAAGTGGTCATTTATTGTTGATAAAGTGGATAAGTTCGTGTATAAGTCGAAATTCTTGAAAAATAAGGCTTTTTTCTGTGGATAACTTTCATCAATTTTAATTTTATCTTTCTTCAATAACCACGTGTTTAAAAAACATCTTTTATGCTTTTGTGCAATATGCACAAAAAGCACTTTGTCAACCCTTGGTATTTTAAAAACAATTTTCAAACAAAAGCTTTATTTTTCTCTTATTGTCTTTTTATCATCAATATCTGTTCTGACATTCAACCAGAGTCCTCGCAATCACGTATGCAAATTCCCCTCTGGTGATCTTGGATGCGGGCTTAAACTTTCCGTTCTTTTTCACATCAAAGAGCTTAAGTCCCGAACAAATGGCAACGGCGCCCTTGCAATCCTTGGAAACCTTATCCGCATCCTTGTAGCTGATGTTGTAGATGTCGAGTTCTCCGATTTGTTTGTATCCGAGCGCTTCAACAACGATTTTGGCAAGTTCCTCACGCTTCAGCACTTTGTCGTCGGACTTAAGATTCTGAGGAATTCTTGCAAAATACCACATATTATTAAACAGATTTGCCGCGAACTCATTTGTTACGTATCGATCAGGCTCGAATTTGTCTCCTTCGACTGCTTCCATCAACAAAGCGATAAACCTGATCTCCTTCTCGTATTTATGTCCGGAAATATCCGTGTATGTGCGGTTTTTCATGGAAGGCTTATATTCATTGCCGCCATAGTTGAGAAGCTTTCCGGTGAATGCATCCACGTACGGAGCTCTGTATTCCGTTACATAGCAGAGTCTCGACTTTGTTGTGGTTGTTGATGTATATGTTTCCTCGTTCCACTTCGTGTTTGACGTAAGCTCGTACTTAAGTACAAAACCGTCGTCTTCAAGGTATTTGTCAAATGCCGTCTTTGCAGAAATGACTTTTTCTGCCGAAGGGAATTCAATATTCTCGCTCCAATCCACAGAATAGCTGTAAACTTTACCGCTCACTCTGTCAACCGCCCCTCTGATCGCATCGTTATAGAAAGGAATACCATCGACCAAACGGGTTAATCTGATCGAACGTCCGCCGAAGATCGGAGAATCCTTCTCATAATCATAATAGATCACATAGTCATCATTCTCCGCAGTCTTCTTTGTCTGTGCAAATTTCTCAGGCTCAAGTCCCTTCGCAAATTTCTCAAACTTCTTGATTGCTTCCTTCTTGTTGTACTTGAACTCAACGTTTCCGGCATCGGGATAATCATAGTATTCACGTACACTCGACCAGAAATAAACAAGCTTGCCGTCTTTTGCATTTACTTTCGCATTTGCATATGCGCGGTAATAATCTCCGGTGCTGTAATCAACGGGTCTCGGGTCGCTCATATTGATCTGCCAAACGTACTCGTCTCCGTATTTTGTAAGGTACGCAGTGGTCTGCTTCAATTCACTGTCAAGTAAAAGATCTTTGTTTGAAGTAACAACGGCTATCGCATCTTCCTTGGAAATGAGCGAAGCAAGCTCATTTATCTTGTTAATTTCCGCTTCGGTCAAGGTCGCGCCGTTTCTTGCCCCCCCCTCTGACTTATCTTCCATAGTTACAGCGGATTCTTCTTCATAATCTTCTGTAGTGTAGTATGCCTTCTCGGTGTAGATCTTTCCCGATACGGCATCCACAGAAAAATATCTCCCCGAGGGAACATATGCGAGAAATGCTTCTTTCTTATCTCCCGAGTATTTACAGATATACTGCAATTCCATCTCAAGTTTGTCACCGAGCTTTGTGGCAGCTTCCTTTTTATCGATGATTTTACCGGGCTCGGCAATCTTTACATTATACTCCCATGTTGCATTCATGGACTGAATCTTTCCGGTCGCATGATTTACTGAAACAGCGACGTTGTTATCGGGCATAGGGTAGCCGTTCTCATAACGGATAAAATTAAAACTGTAGCAGTTCGAATAATAATCCAGCCTGGTTGTATCCTGCTTGATATGATCGGCCAGCTCTGGCATGTACTTCCTGACCGCTTCCATTGCGGTCTTCTCGTAGTATTCAGGGAATTCCTTGGGAATTACCGTAACATTTTCGCTGATGTAATCGTAGTTATTATAGCTTGTGATGTGGTTTCTGTCGTCGACGCTGACGTAGATGCTCTTGTTGTAATCGGCATTATTCCACGAAAGTGACCATGTCTGTCCGGAACCGTTATCCCAGACATCCTGTGAAAAATTACAGTATTCATCTCCGATATCAAACAGGTTCTTGATATAAAGGATCCTTTCCGATACTTCTTCCTCTGAATACTGAGCGGCTTCCGCAGGCAGCGCTCCCGCAAAGCCTCCGATCAGCACAATTGCCATAAGCAGTGAGATAAGTTTTTTCTTCATATGACTCCTTTCTTTCGGATCCCGGCGTAAACCGGATCCTCTTCCCTTATTTTTCAAAGCAGGTTTTCTCTCGGTGTGAGAGCTTCCGTAGATTTGACGACAGGAAATGTCCGTCGGTTCCAAAAAAAACAACAAAAAATGATGATATCCGATTCTGCTTTGGTTTTGTCTTTATTATAATAATATGTTATAATATTTGTCACTTACATTAATCAATTTGATAAAAAATGTTGTTGTTTACACTTTATTCTAAATCTCACATCCGTAGCATTACGTATCATAAATCATCATGCTAAATCTAACCGGATGTGTACTTCGGAGACGCTTATGATCTATGACCTTATTATCATCGGTTCAGGCCCTGCAGGTCTCGCGGCAGCCATTTATGCGGCGCGCGCAGAGCTTCAGTTTGTCGTCCTTGAGAAGGACGGTATCAGCGGCGGTCAGGTTCTTCAAACGTATGAAGTAAACAATTACCCCGGATTTAAAAACATCTCAGGTTACGACCTCGCAACCTCGTTCCGTGATCATGCCGAATCGCTCGGAAGCAATTTTGTTTCCTTCGAAGTCAGCAGCATCACACGAGAGCGCGACAAGACCTTCCATATTAAGGGAGAAGACGGATCCGAATATGTTTCCAGATCCGTGATCGCCTGCACGGGCGCCGCTCACAAAAAGCTCGACATCCCCGGCGAAGAGGAACTTACCGGTTCCGGTGTTTCTTATTGTGCTACATGTGACGGCGCATTTTTCAAGAACAAGACGGTTGCGGTTGTCGGCGGCGGAGATACTGCTTTTGAAGACGCTCTTTACCTTTCCCGTCTCTGCGAGAAGGTCTATATAGTTCACAGACGCAGTCTGTTCAGGGCTGCGGGTTCACTTGTTTCCCTCGCAAGACGCGCGGAAAACATCGAGTTCCTTACGGATATGGTTCCCAAGGAGATTGTCGGAACCGACGGGGTTGTCAGCTCTTTGACCCTGAAGAGCGTGCGTACAGGCACAGAAAGCAGCATCGATGTTTCGGGCGTGTTTATCGCTATCGGTATGACACCCAATTCCGAACTTTTCTCACAGATAACAGAGTGCAACAAAGAGGGATTCATCATCACAAGCTCCGATTGTTCGACACAGATGCCCGGTCTTTACGCGGCGGGGGATGTCCGCACAAAAGACCTCAGACAGATCGTAACTGCTGTAGCAGACGGAGCTGTTGCCGTGTCGTCCCTTGTAAAATATCTTTCGGAATGAGAACCGTTTTTTGACGAAGAAATCGTCGGAACCGCTTAAGGTATCCGACGATTTTTTATTGCACTATTATACTGTACAGACAAAGAATCGGGTCTGTTCCTTCATTTCCAAGCCACCAAACGGTATTTCCGTTACAAAGCGGTGTCTCACCACCCTGAAGATGCGTAAGGCTTCTGTACATGGTTTCTTCCTGAATTATGTTTCCATCCTCATCAAGGAACATGTAAAAAACGCCTTCATATGTTCCGAAATCCCTATACTTCTCGTATAACAGAACCACCGTATTGTTTTCCGTGACAACACAGTGAAGATTCTTTATTGTCTCGTCGGGATCAAGCTTTGTAATCCATCTGACACCATGATCCGTACATTCTTTGTCCCCGTTTCCACCGGACAGACCGGTTCTTTCCTCTCCTCCGAAATATGCACTTCTATCGGAAAGATCGGATGTCGGGTCAAATATCTGTATAAAAATGTCCTCCTTCTCCAATGCTGCGGATTCCGACATCGAGCGCGCCGATGTTCCGGCAAGGATCGCTCGTCCGCTCCCGGTGATCGCTATATCACCCAGATGTGCGAAGTTGTCATTAAGGACATACATGTCATATCTGTCAAGCGCCCCCTTTTGCACTCCAAAACGGAACACTTCATAATTCGTTACCGTGCCGTTCGCATCAACGCGGAATATCACAAATGCTCTGTCGTAACAGTCTCCCTCACTCACGAGCAGGAATCCTTCATCGTATTTTACGACCCTCTGCCCAAACGAATGGGACTGATAAACCCTTCCACAAGGAAGAATCGTCATCGATCGAGTGTCAATAAGCAACAATGAATTGCTCTGATGTCCCGAAATCATCTTACGAGCATAATGAACAGCAAGTATCCCATTGTTTACCGCAATCGAACAGTTCCCTCCTTCAAAGGGTACTGCCGTCAGAAAATTCGTATCATTCCAGTCAAGGCTTGATCCGCCATCATTGTCAATCGTCCCGTACAGAACTCCTCCGAGATCAAATTTTGAAACCGCTACCGCTCCGTACCCTGTTCCGGAATCTTCCCTCGACTCCCCCGTAACAAGGTAATAAAATCCGTCTTCCTTTACAACTCCACCGAATTGGGGATAGTATTTTGTTAAAAAAACAGGCTCCTTGAGCTCTGTCTCGGTTTTCCCAAAGATCATGACAACATTATCACGATCCAGTGCAAAAAAAGTTGTTCCGTCCGATGACGTCAGAAGCGAAAGGTTAGTTACTCCTTCCCAATTAGAATAGCTCCCGACATCGTACACCTCATAATCGATATCAAGTCTTTCCATTCTTCCGGTGGCCGCAGTATTATTCTCTTCTGTCAATCCCCCTTCGTTTGATTCGTTCGAGGTATCGCTGTTCTTTATTTGTGCTTTTACGACAGGCTTTTTTCTTTTATAAGATGCATCAGACGGAGCCCCCGCAGATGATATCTTCTTTTTGATCTTCTTAAATATTCCCGAGGTCGCTGTTATCCTGAATACAGCCTTCGATTTTATTCCCGAAAAAGCGTTTTTCCCTATTTTGATACTTGTGTCTGCCGAGATCTTTACCGTCTTAAGCCCGGACGCTCCCTTAAAGGCGCTCGTGCCGATCGATTTAACCGTCAACGGAATAGCAACGGTTTTAAGCTTCTTATTGTCTTTACATGCGTTCTTTTCTATTGCAGTAACATCGTAAGCAGAATTATACACTCTTATACGAGAAAGAATCGTAAGTGTTCCCGCGGTCGAGTTTGTGCCCATAAACGTCGCTTTTCCCGATTTGTCAAGCTTGTATATCAAGCCTTCATCAGCAGACTCCTTCACACTTGTGGTGCTCTCTACCTCAGACTTAGGTCCCGGAAAAGGAGTCGAGGGAGTGTAAGTCTTCGACGGGTCACCGCCGATACCAAAGGTCATCTCATTTGTGAAATGACCGTCCTCGGGCCAATGCTTGGCGAGTGTCACGGCGTTCGAGCCGGTTGCAACATAAAGGTCGATGAGCATCGGATCGTACGTCAGGCTCTCCTTCCGCTCCATGACATAAACGGACATCTTCTTCGGGTTGAAGTCGCCGCCCATGTAGAAAACGACCTTGCTCTCATCTTCGGAGATCCCCACGCGTCCGTCCTCAACCTTCGCACCGTCGATCGTTATGATGATCTTTTCCCCGGAAGGACCCTTTGTGGTCACGGTCTTTCCGTCCTTTGAAACAGTCGCGTTCTTGTCAAAGTACACGTAGTACTTGGGGTTATTCACCGGCGAGCTTCCCGGTCCGTTGTTCTCCTTTGTGAGTTCAACGACCACCCTCGCGCCGTCCTCGGCCGTGAAAGTGAAACCGTCCGCAAAAAGCTCGTTCATAAACGCGCTGTGATCGAAACCGTAAGGCGGGCGCATCCCGCCGTTACGGGTCTCCCCCTGAGTGTCGATCCCGAAGCTTGCGTTCGTGCCGACAACATCCTTGCCCTTCTTAACCCTTACCGAAATACTTTCACCTGCGATTGTGCCGATAAGGTACGAGCCTGCCTCATCTCTTTCGAGCCCTGTCACGCTCTTCCACTTCGACTTCCCGACCTTGTACTGAACCTTGCTTTCTCCGAGGTCGTTCTTAACGCTTATACAGTTGTCCGGAAGATTGCTGTACGAAGTTACATCAATGCGGCATATGCATGCGGAAGATTCTTCCGCATGGGCATCCAAAGACTCTATACCGAGCGCTAAAAAACCGAATAACATGAGGCATATAACAAAACGAGCTAATTTATTATTCATACAAGGACTCCTTTTAGGACGAAGCATTCTGTTTCCATATTATATCAACCATATCAAAATAACAACTCAACCATCGCCATTTTGCTTTTCGAACACAAAAGCTTGCTTTTGTGTTACATTGGCACTATAATACAATTACAAGGAGGTGGTAGTATGGCATTATCTACTCTTACAGCCAGAGTTGATGAACACGACAAAACAGAATTTGACCATTTTTGTAATTCTGTCGGTTTAACTGCGTC
>JAEEGL015971067.1_pt1 | contig 36008 bp, 34 predicted proteins | sample 9134231 | NCBI WGS metagenome assembly JAEEGL01 (sample SAMN16246548, study PRJNA631951) | gut metagenome | biome: gut microbiome; feature: rumen; material: fiber-attached | host: Bos | place: Iran: Karaj | collected 2018-10
AGTTTGGATAGTCTTCCTTTATTATTCCTTTATCTGAATCAACTTTTACAACAACACTAAATTCTTCGCCTGCCATTATAGCTTCTTTTGTCATTGGTGTTGCTTCCACTTTTCCATCTGAATAACAAACGAAGAAATATTGTTCTAAAGGAACTTCTCCGTCTTGTGTAGCTTCTGCTTTTACTACAACAACTGGTGCATTACTTCCTTTTACATTTATAAAGGATAGTTTTTTCATACTAGCTGATTTTATATTTAGATTAGCTGATACCCAATTTGCATCTTTAAGTGCATTTTTAACTTCTTCAACTGCTGAATTTTGAGTTGTTGTAGTTGTACTACTATTTGAATCTACTTTGTAGAACATTAATTTAGCATCTGCAGCTCCGCCTCTTGATACTAGCATTTTAGGGAATGCTTCTGTTCCGTCAGTTGGATTAGTTGCTGGATTATATGTTATATCTGTGCTAATATTGGCTAAAACGCTATCGTTTTTAGCATCTGCAGATGTATAAGTTATTTTTAAAGTTTTATAGTAATCCCCATTTATTTCCATATTTTCATATTTTTCATTAGTTACAACATATGTTGCATCATATTTTTTTGTAGTGATATTTCCATTATCATTTAGATTATACTCTACTTTAGCTGTCCCATCAGCTAATAATTCTATTTCCATATCTAATGTTGTATATTTTGAAGAATCATATTTTGATACTGAAAAATAATCACCATTTTTTTCAAGTTTATACTTTCCTACAAATGATTGTCCAGCATAATTATTTGTTGTTGTGCTATTATTAACATTTGTATTTTCTATTACTTGTTCATCATTTGAATTTGCATTTCCTGTTGTTAGGTTTTGACTACTACTATCTTTAGTTGTTTCTTCTTTTGATACTGTTTTGTCTAATACTATGTAAGCTGCTAATCCTATAACTACTAATACTAGGATTATTATTAGAGTTTTTGCTCCTTTTCCCATTTTTACATCTCTCCTTTTTATTATTTACAATTTTAAATTTGGCTTTTTTGCCTCATCTATACATTAGACTTTTTAAAATTGCTCTTTGGTTCACAAAAAGCAAAAAAAATTTTCTAAACTTTAAAAAAATAAAAAAAGCGACTGTTTCAGTCGCTTCTTTGTATGATAAAAATCTACTTATTCTATTTTATTTTATGATTTTAATCTTTATCTAATTGTATTTAAATAATTTCTTTTTCCATAAATTACTCTATAAATTACAACTTTTTTATTTTTTTCTTCTATATCATATAAAACAATATAATTATCTACAACCAGTTTATGATATATTTCAGTATTTTTTCGAATATGAACCTTAGGATATTTATATGGATTCATTTCTAAAGAAAGAATTAATCTTTCTATTTTATTCATCAACTTATTTGCCGAAATTTCATTATTGAGATTTTTACATATATATTCATATATTTCTTCCAATTCCTTTTTAGCTATATCAGTTAAAACAATTTGATATTTATTAATAGCCGTATTTTTCTTTTAGTTCTTCAAAAACAGCCTTTGCGCTATGCACATTGCCCGTTTTATATTGAAGTTTACTTTCTTCTAATTTATTAAAGAATGTTTCTTTTTCATATTGTTCTAAACTGATTACTATTAGATCCTTTTTGTTTTCTCTTTTAACAATCATAGGTTCAATGTCATCAGTTAGATTAACAATATCTTCAAATTCTCTTACTGTAATTTCTCTTTGCATATTTATCACAGCCTTTCATGAATCATTGTACCATAATTAATCATTTTAAACAATATAATACATATTATAATGGGGAATGTTTGTGCTAGAACTTGCACTTTGATTTTGAATAAATAATAAACAGAATACTTAGATTCTTATCATTTGCATTATATATTGATATTCCTCTAATTTCAACCATTTTCTTCTTACATTATTCGACATATTTTTCATAATATAATTTAACAAAGAAGCGACTGTTTCAGTCGCTTCTTTGTTTTGATTAATGTTTTAATTAATTTTACCAACTTGTTGCAAAACCTTCTCCTATTAATTTTCCATCTCTATAGCATTCACATGCTTGTTTTTCAATAATCCAATCTCCGCTTATTGTTCCGTTTCCTGCTATCCATTTTGAATTATTTATATTTTCAGGTTTTACAGAGTATGTTACTAATACTAGTACATCTGTTGATTTATACCCATGGCTCATATATGTTTGTTTTTCACTGTCACTTAGAATTTTAACTTCGTCAACTCTCCAGTCTAAAAGCTTTTCATTGTTTTCACTTGCTTGAGATAATTTATATAAAAATGCACTCCATATATCATCTTCTGTTTCATCTCCACTGATAATATATTGATATTGTCCAGGTACTTGTTCTATTCTGTCAATAGCACTTTCCGCTGTATATTCAGCTATTTCTGAATTTGGACGTTTTGTCATAATTATATTTGTATAATCTACATCTCCATTTGTAGCAAACACTCCAAGTTCATCTTGATTATCTGTAGCATTTTTATCAGATATTGAACCATCACTATTAATATTTAATATAATAGTTTTTGGATTTTTATATACTCCAAGTGATACATCTGATCCTGTATGATACTTTGCTGTTAATATAATTGTATCGCCACTTACTGAATATGTTCCAATTGTTCCTCTTGGAAAACCTATTGATTTTGTATAACTATAAGAACCATCTTTGTATAAGCATAAAGTATAATATACTGAAATATTCTCTTCTGATGTTATTTTTTCGAATCGATAAGCTCCAACCTTATCAGAATTATTTGTATTTGTTGTACTTGTTGTGTTTGTTGTATTTGTACCTGTAGAATTATCATCTGCTACATATTTATCATCTTCTCTATATTTTGAAATAACTGATTGAATACTTGGATACATGTTTAAATATTCTGTTTCCTCAGCAGCTGTTGCTTTTGTCATAACAACATTGTTAAAATCAAAATTTACATTATGTTCTTTTCCAAATTCACTATACATACCTATTCTATCAGATATTGTTCCATCAGTATTTATATCTAATAATATTTGTATTGGATTATTATAAACACCTAAAGACATATCAGATCCTGTTTCATATTGTACATTTAGAACTAATTTGTTTCCATCTATTGTATATGTTCCAAGAGCACCTACAGGAGCATATAAACATCTAATATATCTATATGTTCCATCTTGATATAAGAATAATTCATAATTGATTCCTATATCTTCAGTAAGTGGATTTTTGCAAGTATATAACCCTACCAAGTTACTTTCTTCTGTATTATTAGTTGTTGTATTGTCAGTTGTCACGTTTTGACTTTCTTTCTTAGTATCTTTATTTAATACTGTTTTGTCTAATACTATGTAAGTTGATAATCCTAATACTGCAATAACTAGGATTATTACTAAAGCTTTTACTCCTTTTCCCATTTTACATCTCTCCTTTGCATTTTATGCAATTTTTTATATGGCTTTATCGCCTTTTCTATCCATTAGACTTTTTTAAATTGCTCTTTGGTTCATAAATATAAAAATTTTTTTCAAGAACAAATCAGTGACTAATTTAGCCACTGATTTGTTATATTTTATTATTGATTATTTGTTGTTCCATCATTATATAAATCTGTAAAAGTTCTTACAAAATTAGTTGAACCAGTATAGCTTATATATGTTCCTAAGCATGCTGCTTCTCCATCTTTATTTAATGTAACAGCAAAATTATCTATTTTTGTATCACCAGTATTATCTAAAAATGTTACTATTACTTCAAATAATGCTGTTGTTCCATCATTGCTTAATATTCCATTATCATTACATGTACAACCAATTATTTCTTTTATATTAAACGAATTAGCAAATGAATCTGTATATGTATAATAATCTCCATGTTGTTCTGTTTGTAGTGCTTTATTGTCTACAACTTTTTGGAATGCAACTTCACCATTCTTATGATCTGTTAAATCTGATGATGTTGTAGGTTCAGTCGTTGTAGCTGTTGGTTCTGTTGTTTGTGTTTGATTGCTACTTTCTACTTCAAGAAGTGTATTTATATGTCCTGATCCAGCTGGCATATTCATATCTACAATTACTCCCATATTTCTGTTTAAAGAAATAAAATATTTTATAGTGTTGTTTTGAACTGTTTGATTATATGCGCTTATTGTCATATTTGCATAGTTTTCCCAATCGTCAATAGCTCTTGCTAATTCATTTTCGCTCTCTTTTTTAATAGTATTTTCCACTGCTGCTTTTATACTGCTATCTGTATAATTTAATAATGTATATACATCACTATAGCTTAATAAACTTCCTGTTTTTAAATCAAAAGTATATGTTAAAAACTCTGGATTTACAACATCTGTTGCTCCAAGACCATATGTAACAACAACTGAAAGAACATTATCTGTATCCTCATCAATATAATATGTATATTCACACATTTTTACATATGACAATCCATCATCTATACCATCATTATAATGATTTATTACTGTTGCTAATGCTTCCTGGATTTCTGTATTTGCTACTGTAGCATCATTAGAATTGATGTTAATATAAGGAACTACTAAATCACTTGCATAATATGTACTTGGCCCTACTGAATATGATTCTGCTTTTACATTTTTTTCATAGTCAGCATCATAAATATATGGTCTGTTTGGATCAATTTTGGCAACCTTTCCATTATCCTCCACTATTTGATTATTGCTGGCATTATCTGTTGTTAAGTTTTGACTGTCTTTTTTAGTATCTTTATTTAATACTGTTTTGTCTAATACTATATAAACTGATAATCCTATTACTGCGATTACTAGGATTATAATTAGTGCTTTTACACCTTTTCCCATTTTCATCTCTCCCTTTCTTTTGTTTCATTATTATAATTATAAACTTATGATTTTTTTTATGCAAGTCATTCTTTCTTTTTATTTTTTTACATTTTACATTTTATATTTTATATTTTATATTTTAAATTTTAATTTTTAATTCATTAATTCATTTCTTAATTCTTTAACATCTTTTACAATATAAGTAGCACCAGCATTCGAAAGTTCTTCATAATCTCCAAATCCATATAGCACTCCAACTGAATCTAGATTTGTTTGCTTTGCTCCTATAACATCATGTTTTTTGTCTCCTATCATAACTGTATCTTCAGGTTCAAAATCATTTTGTTCTAAAATGTAATTAATAATATCGGCTTTTTTTGATCTGGAATCATCCATTGTGCTTCCACAAATAAAATCAAAATATTGATATATATTATTATCTTTTAGTATTTGTATTGCATATGGTTCTGCTTTTGAAGTAGCTAAAACAATTTTCTTTCCTGCTTCTTTTAATTCTTTTAACATTTCAGTAATTCCCTCGTATAACGAACTTTCATATACGCCTTTTTCCTGATAATAAACTCTAAATTCTTTTACCGCTTCTTCAGTCTTTTCTTCATCAAATCCATATCTTTCTCTAAAAGAATCATATAGTGGTGGTCCTATAAATTTGTATAATTCTTCATCTGTTTCATCTTCTATACCAAAATGTTTTAAAGCATATCTTGCTGAATTTATTATTCCTTCTTGTGAATCTATTATTGTTCCGTCTAAATCAAATAACAAGTTTGTATATTTTTTCATTTTGATTCCTCCTACATAATTTTATCTATTCAAATATTTTTTATATTATATAAATACTTTTGTATTTTTTACAAGTTATTTTTGATTTTTTTCGTCTGAGTTATTAAAACTTAAATACCAACTCATACCATTTCCATTACTTTTTATTTGTTCAACTCTTTCTTCTAGCTCTTTATATGTTTTAGGCATTGGTAAAATTCCAGGATTTCCTAACATCCAATTTGCAGGTGTTAATAATCCTGTTTTATCATGAAATTGTAAAGCATCTATAATTCTTAATATCTCTGGAATAAATCTTCCTATCTCCATCGGATAAACAAGTATTGTTCTTATAATACCTTCATTATCTATTATATATACATTTCTTACAGTTGAAGTATTACTTACATTATTAGATATCATTCCATATTTTCTTGCTATTTGTCCGCTTCTATCTGCAACTATTGGAAATGGAATTTCGATTCCTGTTCTACAATATATATCATATATCCAAGCTAAGTGAGATGGATTACTATCTATACTTAACCCCAAAAGACTTGTATTTCTTTCTTCAAAATATGTAAAAGCATTTGCAAAAGCTATCATTTCAGTTGTACATACCGGCGTAAAATCTCCTGGATGAGAAAAAAATACTAACCATTTTCCTTTATAATCACTTAATTTTATATCTCCCATTGTAGTTATTGCTTCAAAATCCGGAGCATATTCTCCAATTTGAACTCTTCCATTCATCATCACTTCATAATCCATAAAAAAACCTCCAATCTTACTTTACTTATAGTATGATTGGAGTTATCTTTTTGTTATTAATATGTTTCATTTTTTCTCTATCTATTTTTATTATCTATTTTGATTTTTTTCTTATTTCTTTTTTTATATTTTATAGTTTTATTTAATTAAAATCTCACATTCTATTTCATCATTTAAAAGGCTTTTAAATATTTCTCCATCTTCTTTTGTTCCAACTATTGATCCATAATGAATAGGAACTGCAATTTGTGGTTTAATATGATTAATAAGTTCTGAAGCCTCTTTTGTGTTCATTGTATATGTTCCTCCAACAGGTATGAAAGCTACATCGCATTTTACTTTCATATTATCTTCTGTTATATCTGTATCTCCCGCAATATAATACTTTCTGTTATCTAGTTCTATAATATATCCAACCCAATTATTTTCTTTTGGATGAAATGGTTTATTAATATTATACGCTGGAATTGTTTCGAATTTTATATCTTTTACAGTGTATTCACAATTAGGAGTCACTCTAATAATATTCTCACTATAAAACCCCAGATTTAAACTTGCTTCAAATAAATCAGGTGTAATAATAATTTTTGTTTCATCATTTTTTATTTTTCTTATATCTTCAGCTGAAAAATGATCATAATGATTATGTGTTATAAAAATCATATCAGCGTCATTACTTTCTTCATTTAATCTAAATGGATCAATATATATTACTAGTCCTGCTTTTTTTATTTTAATTGAACTATGTCCTAAACATTCTATATTTTCTAACATTTTATCTCCTCCTTTTATGATTTAAATTTTACCAAATCATTATTTTGTTGTAAATATTTCCACTTTACTTTTTATTTTTAGTTTAGTATAATATTTTTCAATAAATAAACAATTATATGGAGGTTCGTATGGCAAAAGAAAAATTATATAAAAGTCACTCAAAAACGCGCAAATTTCATCCATTCCTGTTAATTTTAACAATTATATCTCTTGCTGCTATAGCATGGTCATCATATTATATCTGGCAATGGGCAATGGAAAATAAAAGTGCTAATGACTATGTGGATCATCTTCGTTCTACAATGTCATTTGAAGAAATAATAACAATTGATGAAAACACTCAAGAGCAAATAAAATCGGTAGATTTTTCACAGATTAGAGCTGAAAACTCAGACGTTGTTGGTTGGATTCGTGTAAATAATTCTAAAATTGATTACCCTGTTGTTCATACAACAGATAATGATTTTTATCTTACTCACTCATATAATAAACAATATAACTCAGCTGGTGCAATTTTTGCTGATTATAGAAACTCTTGTGATGGAACAGATAAAAACCTTGTACTGTATGGCCATAACAGAAAAGATGGCAGTATGTTCGGAACTGAAAATAAAGCTCTTCAAAAATCATGGTGTTCTGATGAAGAAAATCAAATTATTACATACTATACGCCTAATCGGAATAGAACATTATAGAATCTTTTCTTCTTACAAGATTCCTGCAGAAACTTATTACACCACAACATATTTTGCATCAGACATTGATTATTTGAACTTTTTAAAAGAAATGAAAAACAGAAGTGTTTATGATTATGGAGTTGAATTAACAACTGCTCCAATTATTACTTTATCTACATGTGGTGCAACAAGTGCTCATAGAGTTGTTGTACATGCTCAATTAATTGAAGAATAAATAAGCAGTTTTAATATCTTATACAACAAAATAAAAAGTCAGATTTTTGTCTGACTTTTTTTACTTTAGTTTTACTTTTACTTCAATAATTCATATTAGCAATTTTAGTATAAAAAAAGAATGGTTAAAACCATTCTTTTCTTTTTATTTATTAATTTATTATTTTACTATTTATTATTTTATATCTCTATATTTATCTGATTTAACTTTAAATACTATAGCTAAAACAATACCTGCAACTAAAAGAGTACTAACAACATCTGTTGCTCCTGTTTTTGGTAAAGTTTTGTCTTTTGTTGTTGTATTATTATCTTTTATTGTATTATTACCATAGTTTGTTGTTTTGTTTAATGTACCATTTCCTGATGATATAGATGTTTGTTGTGTTTGTGTACCTGTAGTTGTAGTTCCAGTTGTTCCAGTTGTTGTTCCTGTAGTTCCAGTGGTTGTTGTTGGATCATTTGAGCTACTTGTTAAGCTAACTGGAGATGATGTTGCGAATACTTTTTCACAACTTAATACTATCATACTAAATACTATCATTACTGATAAAACAATCATTGTTACTTTTTTCATTTTCATAATTATCGACCCCTCATCTTTTGTTTTTTTATTTTTCTTTATTCATTGTAACATTACAATTCTATATAAGTCAATATAAATTTTTAACTTATTTCACAAAATTTTACTGCCACTCACAAGTTGCTGGTGGTTTGCTAGTGATATCATATATTACAAACTCTATCTTGTCTGAAAATTTCTCCATAATTTCTTTTACAATTTTATCAATTGTTTCTTTTTCAGCTTCCTGACCTATTATAGCTGGTCTACCTGTCATGAAATCATTTGTTACAAATGTTCTAATTGCCACTGAATACTTTTTAGTTATTCCAACTGGAACAAGTACTGCAAATGATTGACTGATTTTTTTGTTTGTTAGATTATCAGTTACTATTTTATCTAATTCTCTTAATAAATCTACGTTTTCATCAGCAATAGTCATTTGATTACATTTGATTTTCCCATCAATTTTATCAGTATTTAATATATATCCCACTCTGTTAATTGTTTGGATATTATCTGTAATTTCTTTTGAAAGTGCTGTTGTTTCTGCCCAATTAAAATCTGTTTTTTGTCCTGCAAGTAAAGCTAAGTTTTTGTAACTTCTAGCGTCACCTTGAACACCTACTGATTTAATTGGAACAATATATCCTTTATTGTTAGTTTCCTTAGTTAATTCATTCATTTTTTCTAAGTCTGAAGCTTGTACAATTGCTTGATCTGCTATATTGTGGCATATTAATCTTACTGCTAATCCTGGTCCTGGGAATGGTTGTCTTTCAGCTATGCTTTCTTCTAAGCCAAGCATTCTTGCAACTTTTCTTACTTCATCTTTATGCCAGTCACTATTTGTTTCAACTATTAAACCTTTTTCACGCGCTTTTCTAATAATCTCAACGTCATTATGATGAGTTTTTATTTTATGAGCATAACTACTGATATCTGGGTTTCCACTTTCAATTAAGTCTGGTCTTAAAGTACCTTGAGCTATAAATGTGTTTTCTGGATCTAATCCTAATCTATCTAATACTCTGTTAACTACTACTATAAAGATCTCACCAATGATTTGTCTTTTTTCTTCTGGGTCAAAAGTTTCTACTAATGGTCCTATTTCTTTTCCACCAACAGTAACTTTTGTATTAAAGAATAAATCTTTAGCATTTTCACGGAATAGATTTTTTAATCCTAATTGTTTTAAGTTTTCGCAAATAACATCGCTTTCATTTTTTCTCATAAATCCCGAATCAACATGTACTGCAAATATTTGCTCTGGTTTTAATGCTTTGATTAATAATGCTGTTGTAACTGCAGAATCAACTCCACCGCTTACTAAAACTACAACATTATTATCTCCTACTTTATCTTGTATTTGTTTTATTGATGTTTGAATTCTATCTTCTAATGCATAAACTTCTTTATAACCTGCAATTTTTCTTATAAAGTTTTCTAAAATTTTCATTCCTTCAACCGTTAAATCAACTTCTGGATGGAATTGAAGACCATATAATCTTTTTGCTTCATTGCTTATACCTGCAATTACTTTTTCTCCTGACATCGCAATTACTTTGAATCCTTCAGGGGCATTTTTCACTGTATCGCCATGGCTCATCAATACTTGTTGTACTTCTGCTAGTCCTTCAAATATAGGTGATGTGGTATCAATTGTTACATCGTTTTGACCATATTCTTTTTTAATATTACTATCTACTACTCCTCCAAAGTAATCAGACATTAATTGCATACCATAACAAATTCCTAATACAGGAATACCTAAATCAAATAATGTAGAATCAAATTGTAGTCTTTGTTGATCACCAACATTGTTTGGTCCACCTGATAAGATAATTGCTTGATATTCTTTTAATTTTTCAGCTGATACACTGATTGGAAAAATATCTGATTTTACACCTAATTCTCTTACTTTTCTATCAATAACTTTTGTGTATTGACCTCCACAATCAAGTATTGCAAGTTTTTCCATTTTTTTACCTCCTAAATATCTTCATTTATGCATTTATTTACTTCTATAATATGGTAGTAATTATATCTAAATTGAATAAAAAAATCAATACTTCTTAATTGTTTTATGTAAATATATTGTATCTTGCTGTATTTTATGCTATAATTATGAGGATTTTATGTAAGTGAGGAACAGTGATTTTTTAAAATGAAGCAATTCTCTGATGAAGAATTTTATAAATGGCTTTTAGATAAAGAAAATATTAATTTAAACTATTTTTACGATTATTCTATCTTTTCAGGTGATCCCAAAATTGCTTATCCTGATGAATTTAAAGCTTTTTTTGAATCCACCCCTATGAAAAGGCTTTCAAGAATACTTCAATTAAGCAGAATAATCAATTTTGAGCCAGATGTTTTCCATACAAGATTTGAGCATAGCATTGGTGTGTTTAAGAAAAAAATGGATCTTATAAAAACTCAGCTTCAAAATGATAAATGGAGAAGTTTTATCGAAACAGCAAATTTAAAACCATACTTAGTAGCTGAATTAATTAAATCTGCTGGCCATGACATTGGTCATTTACCTCTATCTCATGTACTAGAGACAACTTTTTTAAGAAAACATGGTTACCACGAAAATATTGGAATGCGAATTTTAACAGAAAACAAAGAAATAAATCAAGCTTTGGCTTCTATTAATCCAGAAGTTCCAGACGCTTTAAAATATATATTAAATCACGATCTGTTTGGTTTTGGATTATTAGATTCTGGAAATTATGATATAGATAGATTAGATTATCTAAACAGAGATGCATTATACTCTCACAGTGCTTTCCATACTGAACTTGAACCTTCTACTATAATTGAAATAGATTTAGATCGTGAAGGACAAATTAAATATAATCCTGATGGTTCTATCCAAACAGGTAAATCAATGTTTTCAAGACCCGTATGCGTATTCGAAGAAGATTCTATTCCATCAATAGAAAATTTTTTATTACATCGTGTCTCAGCATATGAAAATCTATATGTATCACCAAGAGCTCAAGTTTTCGATACTTCTATAAGTGTTTTTATGGAACTCGTTGCTCGTACTCCTGAAGCAAGATTTTCAAACTTATACCAATTTTTATTAACTCTATGTCCAAATTATAGAGATGTTGATTTAGATAAATATATTCAATGGGATGATGTAAGATTTTATAATGAATTAATAAACTTAATAAAATCTAGTAAGAATTCTAGTTTTCAAGTACTTGGTGCTTCTATCTTACCTAGATTATATTCTTTATTAAATATGGCTCACTCATTACTATCAGCAAGTATCGATTATTCAAAACCTGGTTACGGATTAAGTGATATAGATAGAGAATTTATAACTAATCTAAATTCTATAATTACTGGTACTGATGAATCTGATATAAAAATGAGAAAAGCTACAACTCAGCATATGCCTTTTTATATAGAAACAAATTTAGATAGAATCTCAAAACTTCACTCAGACCCACAATCAGCAAAAGGCACTTTTTTCTCAAAGAAAAAAATAGTAGCATATAAAACAAATGAGCCTATATTTGTAAAAGATTCTATAGGAAGAATTTTTACATTAGACTCACATCCAAAATCTGATATTGATTGGCCATCTCATGATAGAGAAGTATCTGTTGCATTTACTCTTACTCCATATCTTAATCTTTTAGGATATTCTCAAGAGGAACAGCAAGAACTTATCTCACAATTTACAGATACCACTATGGCAGAAACTTTAGATTATAATGCTCCTACAAGATATACCAATGCCAATGCTGGAATATTTGGTTTAGCATATACTAATATAGATAATACAGAAAGATAATACATATACTACATAAAAAACATCGAGATTAATTCTCGATGTTTTTTCTTTTTATTATTTTTTTATTTTTATTATTTATTATGCTTTTTAACTTTTTATTATTTATTGCATTTTATTTAATTCTTCTTGTTCTCTTTGAAGTTTATCATAGCACTTTCTACATACTGGAACATAAAGAGCATCTCCAATAATAATTTCTTGATCTTTTTTACCTTTATAAAAAGAGAACACCGCATTATCATTTTTACATACTTCACATATTGCTGTTAGCATTGTTATATTATCAGCAACACACATTAAATCTCCCATTTTTCCAAATGGCTTTTTCTCAACAGTTAGGTTTAGTCCAGAAATATAAAATTTCTTACCTTGTTTTGCAAGTTCATGTATAGTATCAACTTCTCCTTTTAGAAATTGAAATTCATCTATAAAGTATATATCTGTATCGTAATTTTTTAAATCTTCTATTCTTTCAATATTTACTGCATCAATTTTTTTACCATCTCTTGTTGCAACAATACAATCTCCTGCTCTATCATCTATTGCGGGTTTAAACATTTGTATTCTTTTTCCTGCAATCTTTTGTCTGTTGTATTCTGTGCATATTCTTTGACTCTTGCCAGAACGCATTGGTCCTGAAAATACATTTATATCTCCCATTTTTTACTACCTTCTCTTCTGCATTTTTTTCTAAATTATATGTAGTATATCATAATAATTTTTTATTGCAAGGAGAATTTTAAATTAATTTTTTATGTTTTTTAGAATGCTTAAATTAACTGCATTATACAGGTAAAAAAAATAAAGATGCTTTGCATCTTCACTTTTTTATATTTTTATGCTAATCCAAATTTCTTCTTGAATTTATCTGCTCTACCACCTGTTGTATTTAATTTTAAGCTTCCTGTCCAATATGGATGACAGTTTGAACAAACATCAACTTTAATATCTTTCTTTGTTGATTTTGTTGTAAATACATTTCCACATGCACATGTTATTGTTGTTTCTTCAAAGTTTGGATGTATTCCGCTCTTCATTGTGCTATTCACCTCTTTTTCTCTTTTTATAAAAAATTCTCTACAATTTTAACATATATATAAATTTTTTTCAAGTATTTATATAAATTTATTTATTATTCTTATATTTATTTTTTGTTATTATTGTTATTCTCCTGTACTTTAGTGTATACAGCAGAAGCTTCTATTTCCTTTAAAAAAGGAAGTTTATGAACTAACTTTGATACTATATTAAATAGACATGCTACTATTAATATGATCAATAATACTTTTTTCCATACTTTTGCTAGCATATACACTCCTCCTTCACAAATTGCTACATATCTTATTATACCTTCTATTTTCTTTTTTGTCAATAATTGACTTTTATGATTGTATAAAATATAATTGCGTTGTATTTAGCATATAATTATATGCTATTTTAATATAATAGCTTTAAGGAGCTGATGAACAATGAAGAAAATTTTATTTAAAGGATGTTGTACTGCTATGGCAACACCATTTACAGAAGATGGAATTAATTATCCAGAGTTCGAAAAATTTATTAACAACCAAATAGAAGCTGGTATTGATGCTATTTTAGTATGTGGAACTACTGGAGAATCTTCTACAATGACAGAAGCTGAAAAAAAAGAAGCAATTCAATTTGCCGTAAAAGTTGCTAATAAACGTGTACCTGTTATTGCAGGAACAGGTGGAAATAACACTAAGTCTGTAATTGAGATGTCAAAATATGCTGAAAGTGTTGGAGTTGATGGTTTACTTATAGTAACTCCTTATTATAATAAAACTACTCAAGCAGGTTTAGTTGCACATTACACTGCTATTGCTAAATCTACTTCACTACCTATAATTCTTTATAGTGTACCTGGTAGAACTGGCGTAAATATTACTCCTGAAACTTGTTTAGAACTTTCTAAAATTGATAATATTGTTGCTATAAAAGAAGCTAGTGGAAATTTATCTCAAATAGCAAAGATATCTGCTCTATGTGGTGATAATTTAACTATTTATTCTGGAAATGATGATCAAGTTTTACCTACTATGTCACTTGGTGGACTTGGTGTAATTTCAGTTGTATCTAATCTAGCTCCAGAAATATATACAAAAATGACTCATGATTATTTGGAAGGGAATTTTGAAGATGCAAAGAAAATTCAATTAACATCAATTGAACTAGTAGATGCATTATTCTGTGAAGTTAACCCTATTCCTGTAAAAGCTGCTCTAAATATGGTTGGATATAATTTTGGATTACCAAGATTACCTTTAATAGAAATGTCTGATAAAGGAAAAGAAAAAATGAAAACTGCTTTAGAAAATTTTACATTACTATAAAATAAAAATAGTTCAATTTCATAAAAAATAGACTAGTTACTAACTAGTCTATTTTCTTATTTATTCTACACTATTTCATTGTTATCTGTTGTTTCGTTATTATTGTCATTATTATCATTATTTATTGTATTATTTTGATTTTCATCTAACGTTGTATTTGTATCATTTGTTGTATTGTTATTGTCTGTTGTATTATCTATTGTATTATTATCCGTTGTATTTATTGTTGTATTTATCGTTGTATTAGTATTTGTTGTGTTTGTTATTGTATTCTTGTTTGTTGTATTGCTAGGTTTATTATTAGTTGTATTATTCTTATTTGTATTCGTTGTTGTATTTTTATTTGTGTTAGTATTTGTATTAGTTTTTGGTTTTTCTTCTTTTTTGGTTTCTTCCTTTTTCTCTTCTTTTTGATTTCTCCATGGATTATCACTATCAGGATCTGTTGGATCCCAGTTTTTTAAATCCCCTTCTGCATTTGATATTTTTCTAGCAGATGGTTTACCTAGAGGTCCTGGATCAGAGCTTGCATAAAACTCTACTTGTGTGCCTGCTGGGCAGTTATCATATATCCATTTACAATCTGCTACAGTTAATCTTACGCAACCTGCTGATGCAGTTGTTCCTAATTTATCATATTCCCAATATTCAATTGAACCATTATCTTTATTTCTTGTATAAGGTACAGAATGGAATAATATACTTCCAACTATTCTTGTTGAATAATGACCATATACTCCTCCAATTAAAGTTCCCCATTTATACTTGTCAGATGTTTTGTATACTCCACTTCTAGGTGTAGCAGTTCCTGTTGAACAAATCATTGCCTTACATGGATTTGTATAATTTCCTTCACTATCCTTTGAGTATACTGTTACAGTGTTTGCTTGATAATTAACTTTTATATAGTATGGTGAACCATTACTTGTACTTTTTTTCGCTGTTGATTTTTGTGATGACAAAGTATTTTGTTCATCTTCTTGTGGGGCATCTAAAGGTTCTTCATCTAAAATTGCTACCAAAACATCATCTTCGCCATTATTTTCAATTGTTTGTGGTGATGTCACAACAGTTGTTGATGCTTGATGCTTCTCAGATTTTGCTTGTCCAGATGTTGCAAGTACAAAAGTCACACATGCAAACATAACTATCATAATTACCGCAATTGCTATTTTAAAAACTTTATTCATTCTTATCTTCTCCATTTATAAATATGTGAATATATTTTACACTATTTACTATTTTTTTTCAAGTCTTCAATGTATAGTAGGAATTTTGCCAAAAATGTGATACAATATATAAAGTATATTTATTTTTAAGGAGTTTAAAGTAATGTCTCAAATAGAATTATTAAGTCCTGTTGGTGATTTTGATTGTTTAAAAGCTGCTGTTCAAAATGGAGCTGATGCAGTTTATTTAGGTGTTTCTGAATTTAATGCAAGATACTCTGCAAAAAACTTCACTTTAGAAACTTTAAAAGAAGCAATTAATTATGCCAAATTAAGAAATGTAAAAGTTCATCTTACTCTTAATACATTAGTAAAGGATGAAGAATTAGAATATGTATTAAATATAGCAAGAATGGCTTATAACTATGGAATAGATAGTATTATTGTTCAAGATTTCGGTCTTGCAAATCTTATCTTAAAATATATTCCTGAATTGCCAGTTCACGCCAGTACTCAAATGACTATCCATAACCTTGAAGGTGCAAAATACTTAAAAAATCTTGGATTTAGTAGAGTTGTACTTTCTCGTGAATTGTCTATTCCTGAAATTGAATATATTACCAAAAATGCTGATGTCGAAACTGAAGTATTTGTTCATGGTGCTCTTTGCATTTCATATTCAGGGCAATGCTTATTCTCTAGTATGATTGGCGGCCGTTCACGGAAATCGTGGAAAATGTGCTCAAGGTTGTCGTCTTCCATATGAATTACTTGAAAACTCTTCTATTATTGATAAAGGATATTTATTAAGTCCAAAAGACGTTTGTTCTTTGGAACTTCTTCCACAATTAATTTCAGCAGGAGTAACAAGTTTTAAAATTGAAGGACGAATGAAAACTCCTGAATATGTTGCAGTTGTCACAAAAATATATAGAAAATATATTGATAAAGTTCTTGACAAGGAAAACTATGTTATAGATAACAATGATATACTTGAACTTAAGCAAGTATTTAATCGTGGTGGTTTTTCTACTGGTCATCTAGATGATAAGCCCAATACTAATATAATATTTAAAGAGAAACCTAATAATATGGGAATTTATATTGGTGATGTTATCAAATATAACCCTAATAAAAAATATGTTGAATTAAAATTAAAACAATCTGTTGAACTTGGTGATTCTGTTTCTTTTTCAAACGAAAACAGTAAATATAACGTTTCAGAGCTTATGTCTGGCATCAAAAACATTCCATCTGCTACTAGTGGCAATACTGTTACTATCGGTAGAATGATTGGAAATATAAGACCTGGAGATAAAGTTTATAAAATGTCTTCAAAAAGTCTTTCAACAATAACTGAAAACAGCTATATGAATATTGAAAACAAGAAAATAAAACTTGATTGCAAAATGATTATAAAAGAAAACTCTCCAATTTCAGTAAAAGTTACAGCTATTAATAGCCTTTTCTTTAATCCGACAGTTGAAATCATTTCCGATATCATTCCTGTAAAGGCTGTAAACCAACCGATTTCAAAAGAAAAAATCATAAATCAATTTTCTAAAACTACTTCTACTCCTTTTGAGTTTAATTCATTTGATATTGATTTAGATGATGATCTTTTCGTTTCACCTATTAGCCTTTTAAACGAATTAAGAAGAAATGTGTTATCTCAGATTGAAAATGATATTATAAATAGCTATCAACATCACCAAAAAGAGATTAGTTTTGATACTACCTCTACTTCTATTACAAATTGTGTTCTTGATCAAAGCAAAAAGATCTCTTTATTATTAAATAATTTGAATAAGAATTTAAATTATAATAACTTAAATAAGAATATAGATAGATTGTATATTCCATTAAAATGTTTTCTAAGTGATGATTATAAAAACATTTTAGATACACTAACTCAACACTTCACTACATACATATACATGCCATCTATCATGAAAAAGAATTACACTTCTTTGTTCCAAAATAAAATATCAAAAATTTTAGATAGTTATAAAATTTCTGGATTTGTAATTTCAAATATAGGGCAATTAGAATTATTGAAAGACTTAAAAGATAAATACGAATATATTGGTAACTATACTCTTAATTTATTTAATAATAAGACTGCTTTATACTTAGGTTTAAAAAACTTAACTATTTCTCCAGAACTTAATAAACAAGAAATAAATTTACTATGTAACAGTTTAGCTCGTGAAAGTATCGAATCGGAGTTAATAGTATATGGTAATTTGCCTCTTATGACATCTAATTACTGTTTACTAGGTAAATCAAATAAATGCTATGAAACATGTGATAGAAAATGTAATAATTTAAACACTAAATATTATTTAAAAGATAGAATGGGATTTTTATTTAGAATTATTCCTGATAATACACAAACAATCACTACTATTTATAATAGTAAAACTACTTCTATTGATTTTAATGATATAAATAGTGCTTGTGTACGAATCGATATTTTGGATGAGAATATAAACGAAATAAATCAAATTATAGAAACAATTCAGATGCAAAAAAGATTTGAAGGAGAACAATTCACAAACGGTAATATTAACAGATTGGTGTAATTTAAAATAAAAAATAATAAAGGGGCTATTAAAATAGTCCCTTTATTGCTCCTACTAATCCACCATTATCGAAATTTAACTTTGCTTTAACCCCTGCTACTACTTCATTTATTTTATCATCTGGTAAATCTACTCCAATTAATTTTTCTACTGTTCCTACTGGGTTTTCTTGAAAACTTTTTGCTATGTTTTCATCTCCCTTAATCTTGTTAATGATTTCTTCAATTTTTGCTTTTAAGTCTTCCATATATAATTACCCCCTTGAAATAATTTGATTTGATTATATTACAGAAATAATGATTTTTCAATTATTTCTTTGTATTTGCTCTTGCTTTTTGCATTTAATTTTGGTATCATTGTTAAGTATTTAAAATTAAATATTTGCCGGTGTGTTGGAATTGGTAGACGAGGCAGACTCAAAATCTGTTGCTAGAAATAGCGTGTGGGTTCGAGTCCCACCACCGGCACCATAATAATAATAATAATAATAATTGTTAAAAAGAAATGATTATTTTGATATAAGCATTTCTTTTATTATTTAATCTACTTTATATTCTACTTCGCATTGAGTATGATTCTCATCCCCAAATACAACAACAAATTCTTTACATTCTATTGGTATTTGTGCTGCAAATCTCCCAACTATTCTTTCATTTTTTGTATAATCTCTATCTGAAATATCTTGTGTTGTTATTTCATATGTTTTATTACCTATTACTATATTTTCATTATCTCCATATCCCTTTATTCTTGTTTTTATATCGCTATTTGCCCCATTTTGATTCATTGCATAATCGCCAAAGAATATGACATATTCAACTACAAGCCATTCCATTCCTTCTTGAGGATCTTTATATGTAAGATATTCATTTTCTTCCATATATTCATTTATTATTGTTTCAGCATCAACACCTCTGCATACTTTTTCAACACCAACATATACATCCTCATATTTTTGATCTTTAGTACTATATTTTGATGCTATTCCCCATTGTCCCAATGGAATATATCCATAATCAATTGGTTCTGGTTCTATAATTGGTTCAATTATTTCTTCATTAGTTTCTTCATTAGTCACTTGTTTCTTTTCTTGAGACTTACCGTTATTTTGTTCATAAAACATATATCCAGTCATTGCAATTGCAACAACTAAAATAAATATAAAAACTGAAATTAATACTTTTTTCATGCTTTCTCCTTAGTTTTTACAATATTATTTTTTAATTAAATCATAATCATGTAAACAAACAATTTCTGTTTTACTTGTAAATTCATCTACATCTTGGTTAATTCTAAATAACTTTTGATTTTTAGGTATGACATTAAAATCTTGCATATCTACTAAAACTTTATCTGAAATATTTAATCCTAATGGTAATGTTTTATTTGTATTGTCATAATAAATGATATTAGAGAAATAAATTGCTGGTACTCCATGTCTTAAGTTTACTCTATATACATTTATTCTATCTTTCTTTCCTAAGTTATCTATTGCATTTTGAGGATTTATATTAAATACAGAAAATCCTTGTCTGTCAATTTCACTATCAGATGCCATATATAGTGACATATTATTGCTAATAGCTGTTTTTGATAAAGCTTTTTTTATTCTTCCTGCAACATTTATTAAATTATTCTTGTAATTCTCTTCTGTTGTATTTTTATTAATATCTAGAATTTGAATTTTATCTTTTTTAGATTCTCTATGTTTTTTGTTACCTAAAACTTTAACTTTTGTATTATCATCAGAAATTGTGCCAAAAACATCAAAATCCTCTGCAGCAAATAAAGTCTTTTCTTTTTCAGCTTCAGCTTTTAGATTTTGAAGACTTGCCTCTAGATTAACATTTGCTCCATTTTCTTTAATACTATTAATATCCTTTAATAACTCTGTTGTAGCTAAAAATACAGAATCACAATCATTTTTTTCTAATATTTTTCTTTGTAATCTATCAATTGTTACGCCTAAATCTTCAATATCATCTTCATAATCAAATACTTTTTCTAATGGTTCATTTACAGATGCTTCTTCTTGAACTGTTCCAGCAGCTAAAGCTAATGCCTTATCTTTATTTGTAAATCTCCAAAAATCAAAAATACTCTTTCTATGATTTTCAATTTCGGTAATATATTGTACAGCATTTTGGGTCTTTACTGTTAATGTATCTATTTTCTTCTTTAAAGCTTCTATATCAAATCTTGAATTTTTAACTTCTGTTAAAAGTTTATCTTTTTCTTTTGCAATTTTTAATAAATCATCAATTGTAAAGAACTCTTTATTCATATCTATTGTATTAATTATAATATGTTCTTGAATTTCGTCGACATCATTTTCTTCTTGTACATCTTGTTCTTCATTTATTTTAGCCTTTATTTTTTTCATTGCGAAAAAGTATTTTACTTTTCCAAGGAAAGACTTTCTATATGCTAGATAAGTTGCAATCTGTCTTTCTTTATTTATATATTCTTTTTCTTTCGCATTTGCAATTAATTTTAAAGCTTTAAGTTCTTTGTCGTTTTGTGGTTTTTCTTTTTTTAGTTCTTCTATTTCTCTACATGTATTTAAAACTTCATTTTTTATAAAATCAGTTAAACTGTTATAATTAATCTCTTTAGAATTATAGTAGAATTCCAACCCACCAATCTTGTTAATTAGTACTTCAAAACTATAATCATGAGGAAGTTCTGTTTGTAATATAAACAATCCTTTTATTAATTTATAAAACTTTGTTGCTTCTTCTTTATTATCAAGTTCAACTTTATAATAGCTTTTTATTTTTTCATATACTAAAGTTTCCCCAACAATTTGTACACTTAAATTATCATTTTTATCATATACTTCATATATCATTGGCCATTCTTTTGTAAAAAACCATACATATTTTTCAAGATCTGTCATTTCTGATTTTGTTAAATAATCTCTTGAATAATCAAGATTGCAAATTGGTACAAATATTTTTTGGTCTATTCCATTTGTATGATATTCTATTTGCTTTTTTATTAAATAAAATACACTAGCATAGTCTGAATCTTCTGTTGGTACAAGCATGAAATATTTATCCTCTGTTTCAGAATAGTATATTTGCCATAGATAATTCAAATTATATTTAACTTTAAATGGTATTTTATTATTTAAATTATCTTGTAATTCTTGTAGTTTATCAACTTCATCAAGATTTACTGTTTTTAGCATCCTAACAAATGTTGCAAATCTAACTAGATCTTCTTCTGTTTGTGGTTCTAAATAAGAATTAATATGTTTTGCTTCAGCATATCTTTCTTGTAAAGTATTAAGTCTATTCTTTGGGGTTAATAATATTTCAATATCTTTAACAGATATATATTTATATACTTTATGAGTTCCTTCAACATAAGTTCTTGCTGGTCTAAAATCAAGTCCTGAGAACTCTTTTAAAAAGCTTGGAATATTATTCAAATCCAAACCTATATAATCCAATGTTTCTTTAACTTCTTCTAATTCTTCATCTGTAATTCTAGACATAATTGCCTCCAAAAAATTATTTATTCGTAGTATATCATAAATGCTATTTTTGTACAATAAAAATCGCTTTAAAATTGTATCATATTTTTAATTTTAAATAATTATTTTCTAACATAAAGAAAGAGCCGCAGTGTGTTTAGCACTGCAGCTCCTCTATGCTGTTTTTTTTACTCTTCGAACACCTTGTCTGTTCCTCCCCAGTGTTTGGAGGAGACAGCAATATCGATTTCATTGCCGCTGAAAGTAGTATCAGTATCAACGACAATACCGAAACCGACGGATGTCCTAACGAGAGTCCCTCGGGGGAACTTCTTCAAATTCATGGCTACGAGTACAAGCCACTCCCTCTCGTCTTCCCCTCTTTTGATACACCACACGCCATCAGAACGCTCTGCGACGTCTTCGTCATAGGTGTATCCAAGAGCCTTGACCTCTGGCAGATCAAATACCCCCCTCATCGGAAGGTCATAATATGTCTCATACACACCGCCCTGGTCAGACTCCCATATGCACACTCCGTCATGTGCATTCAAGTGTTTCTTTGGCAGCACAAACCGCGTGTTAAGATCCTCATCGGTTAATACCAAATTTGTACCTGTGTTTAGCGGTATAGTTGCCAATGTTGTGGTGGTTTCCACAACAGTAGTGGTTGTCTCCGTGGTAATGGTTTCCGAAGTAGTCTGTTCAGCCAAGGATGTTTCCAAGACCTCGAGTACGTCTGAAACTGTTGCTTCAGACTCGGAATTTTCGGCCACCACAGGAGTTGCTCCTTTTCCACGAAACGTTCCCGTCAACACTGTCAGAACAGCTAAAACTGATAGTATTACGGTGGAGAGCAACGCTCTCCTAATCAGGCGTTCCCGCCTTTGCCTGGGAAGAATGTTTTTAGCCATACTTCCCCCTTTCCGTTTTAACCTTGCACCGTAAGGTTAAAACATTTTTTGCTAGAGTATTTGCTATGGTGCAGTTATATTATACCATGTTTACATAAAAAAGTCTATATTTCACATGCAATCATACTCATCATCTTTTTTAACTCCTTAGCATGTTTTAAAGTTGTCTCCGTGATATTTCCACTTGATATTCTTGCAATCTCTTTAATTGTTTCTTCTTCGTCTAATAATCTAATATTAGTCTCTGTTTGTCCATTAACTACCTCTTTAGAAATATAATAGTTATAATCTGCATTTGCTGCAATATTTGCCAAGTGAGTTACGCATATAACTTGATGTTTTTTAGATATCGCCTTTAGTTTTTCACTAACACTATTTGCTGCATTTCCGCTAATTCCCGTATCAATTTCGTCAAAAATCATAATTGGAACTTCATCTGTATCTGCTAAAACTCTTTTTATTGCAAGCATTATTCTTGACATTTCCCCTCCTGATGCAATTTTGATTAAAGGTTTTTCATCAGTTCCAATATTAGTTGTAATATAGAATTCTACATCATCTAATCCATTAGAATTAAACTCATTTTCTTTATTAAAGTCAATTTTCACTCGTATCTTTGCATTCTTCATCTCTAATTCTTCTAGTTCATTGTTAATTTTATTTGCTAATGTTTTACTTTCTTCTACTCTTATTTTATTCATTATCTTGCATAAATCTAACATCTCATCTTCTATTTTACTTTGTTTGTTTTTTAATTCATTAATATAATCTTCTAAATTTTCAATTGTCTCAATCTCTTTTGAAATTTGATCCTTATATTTTAGTATTTCTTCAATACTATTACCATATTTCCTTTTAAGTGAAAAAATCAAATCTAATCTATCTTCTATTTCATTTTTCTTTTCACTATCAATGTCAACATTTTCTCTTAAATCTACAATTGTTCTTGATACCTCTTGAATATCATAATATACACTTCTTAAAGTGTTTAAACAATCTTCGTAATCTTTGCTATATCCTTCTATTTTCCCTAATGCTCTTATTGCTGTCGAAATACTATCAACAGCATTGTTGTTAATTTGATTGTCTGCCTCACCTAAATTGATAGATATTTTTTCAGAATTAGAAATCAATTCTCTTTGACTCTCTAATTCTTCATCTTCACCAATTTGAAGATTTGCCGCTTCTATTTCATTTTGTTGATACTTTAACAAATCAAGTTTTCTTTGTTTTTCTATATCATCACCATAATTCTTTTTTAACTCATTTTTTAAGTTTTTATATTCTTCATATAGTTCAATATATTTCTCTTTTTTTGAAAGAATTTTCTCTCCAATATAACTATCTAGATATCCTATGTGCGTTGCTGGATTTAATATTAATTGATTATCTTGTTGTCCGTGAATATCAATTATTTTGCTCATATATTCTTTTAGTTCTCCAACAGTTACAAGTCTCCCATTTATTTTGCAAATATTTCTTCCATTTAAATAAATTTCTCTAGATACTACAATATTTCCTTCCAAAGCCCCTTCTAACCCTGGTAAGTAGATACCAGCTTCAACAAAACAATAATCCTCTCCTTTCCTTATCATTTCTTTTGAAAATCTTCCACCTAATAATAAACCAAATGAATTCATTATTAAGCTTTTTCCAGCTCCTGTTTCTCCTGTTAGTACATTTAATCCTTGATTCATATTAATACTTAAATCACTTATTATTCCTATGTTTTTTATATGTAGATTTGTAACCATATTCCTTCGTTCCTTTTTACAAATATTTGTTTGTGTTTTAATATTATACTACAAATATTTGTTTGTCAATATAAATAAAAAAAATAGTTGATTTTTTATCAACTATTTTTATTCCATTATATGTTTATGTTATTTCTTTGTACTATTATATTCTTTTTTTACCTTTTCTTGTTTTCCCTGTTTTTATTATTTCTTCTTTTTCTCTTTTATTTATAATTATTTTGCGTATTATACATATAATAATTATTATTGCTATAATTATTAAAGCTATCAAAGGCCAGTTAAATGCATAGAATGTATATTCTATTTTCTTTTCTTGATACTTCCCTATGTTCCATGTAAGATTGAATATTCCTTTATCAGCATTTGATTTTGCTATACCAATTGGGAAATGATATTTTATTGTAATTGTATTAATAACATCTCCACCTTTATTAGTATCAACAATAAAGCTTTGAGAATATTTTGTTACAAAAAATCCTTTTTCAACTTTAATCTCTGTTGCATTTGCTAAGTCAGGATTCTTCTTAATCTCTTTCTCATTAATTTCTGTTCCATCAGCACTTTTAATTATTATATATGCTGTATCCACTGTATTTTCAACTTTAAAATCTTTCGCTATATCATCGAATTCTTTTGTTATTTTACAACCAGATATTGCTCCTTTTTTAGTTAAGTTTTCATAAGTATATCCATTTTTTTCTACTGCTTGTTTAAGTGAATCTAAAAATCCAAATGATTCTATTCCTGCAAGTGTTGAATCATAATCTCTTTCTAATACTCCTTCATCAAATTCAACTTTATATTCTACTTTACCTTTTCCATTCTTTTTAACTTTTACATCATATTTAGTATTTGTACAACCAGTAAGTACAAATAGCATTAATACCATTACCATCACTAATCTAATATACTTTTTCATTTGCTTGCTCCTTTGTATCAATTATTTACAGTAATAACTATAACATTACAGAAGAATTATTTCAAGAAATAACTTAAAGAATTTCAAATTAATTTTTAATAATTGAATAAAAAAAATCCCCGCGATAAAGCCGTAACATCGAAGAAATTTTATGGACCTGTACTCACACAGGTGGGTGCTTACCTCGATACTCATGGGTTTCTTACATAAATGCAAGCATACACGCCATATCAAGAGATTGGCTCCCTTATCCAAAACTTGTAGGTTCTAAAATTTCTGTCTTTCACGCACCACGCAGGGTAGATTAAAATCTTATTTATTTGTAAACATATATTAGCACAAGAATTATATTAGTTCAACTTTCTAAATTTTCGCTTTGTTTTGCTTTTTTTCGTATCTTTTAATTTATTCTTGATTATACTAGCTTTTTCTATTTATTTTACAGTTTGCATTTTATTTTTAATTGTGATAAAATAAGATTTGTGTTAGGAATTTTCCTAGCACATTTTTTTATCAAATTTTAAATACCACCTTTTAATTCTATCTTGCTATTGCAAAATATAATAAAACTAAAATACCAAGTACGATTCTATAGTATCCAAATGCTGTAAAATCTTTTTTCTTTATATATCCAATTAAGAATTTAATAGCCCATACTGAAACCAAGTAAGCTACAACCATTCCAAGAATTAAAGTAAATAGTTCTGCTCCTGTAAATGCTAAACCAAATTTTACTATCTTTAATAAACTTGCTCCAAACATTACTGGAATAGCTAAAAAGAAACTAAATTCTGCTGCAATAAATCTTGAACATCCAAGCATAATAGCTCCTAAAATTGTTGCTCCTGATCTTGATGTTCCTGGAATTAAAGCAAGGACTTGGAACATACCAATTAAAAATGCAGTTTTATATGTTAATTGCTTAAAGTTTTTTATTCGTCCATCTTTACCTTTGTTTCTTTTTTCTATTAATATAAATAAAACACCATATATTATTAATGTTATTGCTATAGTTGTTGGATTGAAGAATAATCTATCAATTGTATCATCAAATAATAGTCCTATAACAGCAGCAGGTATTACAGCAGCAATTACCTTAAACCATAACTGCATTATATCTTTTTTTACATATCCTTCTTTTTTACTGGTAAATGGCCATAATTTTTTAAAGTAAATAGTTACTACAGCAAGTATTGCTCCTAATTGTATTACAACCATAAACATTTCTTTAAAAGCATCTGATGCTGATAGTTTTATAAACTCATCAACTAATAACATATGTCCTGTACTACTAATTGGTAACCATTCTGTTATTCCTTCTACTATTCCCAAAATTATTACTTTTAGTATTTCTAAAAATCCCATTTTTTTCTCCTTTGATATTTTTTTCTTTTATTTTCTTTTTATAAATATTTTTTTTAAAAAATATTTAGATCTTTTAAATACATTGCAACTGTATCTGGTGCCACTTTTCCAGGTAATCCCTGTGCTTCTATTACTTTTATATTTAATTTTTCTGCAGCCTCTTTATCTATTCCACCAGGTAGTGATGCAAGTTCTATAATTATAACTTTATTTTTTGTTTTTTTCAACAGTTCTTCTGTTAAAATTTTAGTTGGTATTGTATTAAAAATTATATCATAGTTTCCAATCATATATTGTAAATCATTTAAATGAATTCCATTATATCCATAAGCTTTAATCCATGCTAGGTCTGTTTCTTTTCTAGCTTCACAAGTTACATCTACTCCAAGTTGTATTAAAGATTTTGAAAGTAATTTTCCTATTCTTCCAAACCCTAATATTAAAGCTTTCATTCCACACAAAGTTACTGTTGTTTCTTGCATTGCTACTTGTATAGCTCCTTCCACAGTTGGAATTGTATTTAATATTGTAAACTCTTCTAATTCTAATACGTCAATAACTTTATTATTATGCTCTTCAAATTTTGTTTTTAAATCTTCACCTACTTTTCCTGTGATTATTGTTTTATTTGAAATTGTATTTATTAAATCATTTTTTCTTATAACAATATCATCTGCGTTTAATGAGGTTTTTAGTACCTCATTATTAAAAGTGATAGGGATTGGTCCTATCACTTTATCTGCTTTTTCTATTGTTTCAATTAATGATTTACATTTTATAATATCTTTTTTTAAATTTGCTTTTTCTAAGCCATATGTAAAAACGTTGTATCCATCTTCTTTTAATAAATTAGCTAAGCTCTCTAGTCTTTTATCTCCACCAATAATTGAAATAGTCTTTTCCAATATAACACTCTCCTTTATACTTCATTTAAAGTTTAATGTTATATTATATTATTCTAAAAAAAGTTTATTCCTCTTTTTCTTTTTGTTCTTCTATTTCATTTTTTTCTTCTTTTATTTCATCATTTGTATCTATTTCATTTTCAAAATCTTCGCTATATTCTTCATCTTGTTCAAATCCTTTTTCTAGCTTTTCTCTTCTTGCATTTTCTATATCTTCTTTTGATGCTCTTGCTAAATAAAGATCTTTTTTACTAATATCTCCAGATACGTAATATGTTCTATCCAAATATTTTCTGACTCTTATTTCATTTTCTGTTAGATTTTCTGGTTCTTCATTTTTCACTTCATCATAATTAAATCTAATTGCAACTTTTATTGGTATAAATACTGGTTCTTCATCTGCAATTTTAGAATACTTGTTGTCTGTTTCGATAGCAATATTAACATATTGCAGAGCTTTATCTTTATCTCCTTTAAGCATTGCAATTTTTGCTAAATTATAATAAGCACCAGCTTCTGTTTCTTTTTCCAATAAACATTTTTGAAAATATACCTCTGCATCGTTCAAATCTCCATATATCATATTTATTTGTCCCAAGCTATAATATCCATGATATAACATCGAATTAATCTCAGCAGCTTTTTCAAAGCATATTTTTGCATTTGCAAAATCAGTTAATAAAGAATATGCCATTCCCATATTATAATATGCTTCATAACTGTCTGGATAGTATTTTAACATGCTTGTATATACACTTAATGCATCTTTATATTTTTCCTGAGAACACAAAACATCTCCTAGTAACTGCATTGCATTAAAATGATCTGGTTTAACTTTTAGTAAATTGTTTAGCATAACTATTGATTCATCTTTTTGTCCTAACTCATTTAATAAAAATGATATATTATAATATGTTTCATAATCTTTATTATTAATCTCTATAGCTTGAACATATTCATCTATTGCTTTTCTCATTCCGCCTTCTTTTTCATAAATAGCTCCAAGCATTTTATGTCCAATATAGCTTTCTGGATATCTCTTTACCAGTTTTGCGAGTAAATCTTTTTGTAATTTTTTATTTCCAGTTAATCCTATTAATTTAACTTCTAATATTACTAAAGATTCTGAGAAATTAATTCCTCTTTTTTCAATAAATATTACAATAATAGGAACAATTATTGCCATTAAATACATTATAATCTTAAGCCATAATATTGATTTTAATCCTAAAAATATTTCTATGAAATTAAGTAGAATGCCTATTGCCTCTATAACTAATACTGTTACATATGTTGTATCATTTTTTCTTATCATTTTGAAAAAAATGAATACAAATAATGAAAATGCAACAACATTGAATATTAATTTTTCTATTAGCATATTGTATTCTCCTTTTTTTCTTATTGTTTCTTTTTCTATTTTACGCCAAATTTAGTAAAAAGTCTATACTTTAGGCATATTTTTCGGTATTTATGACATACTAAGAATTAAAGGAGATGAATAATATAGAAACAATTTTTTCAAATATAAACGACAATTTAACACATTTAAAAAATGTATATAACTACTCTATTAATAGTGATATCAAAATTAGAAATTTCGACATAAATATAAACAATAGCAGGTATTCTGCTTTTTTAATGTATATTGATGGATTAGTTGACTCTGAAAAGATTAATAGGTTTATTTTGTCATCTCTTATGAACAAAAATATTTCTCTAAATATTTCTCTTTCGAATAATAATCTTGAGAAATCTTTATACAATAACTTTATTCCTGAAAATGATCTTTCTACCAGTAATAATTTTAACGGAATTATTTCTAGTATTAATCTTGGTTGTTGTGTTTTATTCATTGATAAATTATCAACATGTTATATTTTTGATGTAAAAGATTATAAGCAAAGAAATATAAATACTCCAACAACTGAACTAGTTATTAATGGTTCTCAAGAAGGTTTTGTTGAAGTTTTAAGAACTAATACTTCTATTTTAAGAAGATTAGTTAATAATGAAAACTTGATAATAGAAAACTTGGAAATCGGATTAGTTAGCAGAACTTCCTGTGCTATATGTTATATAAAAGGTATTGCTAACAATGATTTAGTTTCTGCAATAAAAAATAGAATTAATAATCTTAAACTTAATTATCTTGTTTCTTCTGGTCAACTTCAAAATTTGATTGAGGATACTCCTAAATCCAGTCTTCCGCAAATGGTTGCAACAGAAAGGCCAGATAATGCAGCTACCTATCTTTTAGAAGGAAGAATAATTATTATTGTTAATGGTAATCCTTTTGTTTTAGTACTACCTGCAGTATTTATTGATTTTTTAAACTCTGCTGAAGACACCAATCTAAAATACCAATTTGCAAACTTGTTAAAATTAATAAGGATCATTGCACTTGGTATAACAGTTTTACTTCCAGGTTTATATATTGCGATTTCCTATTTTCATCACGAATTAATCCCCTCTGAATTGCTTTTTGCTATAGTATCAGCTAGGAATTCCGTTCCTTTTCCAATAATTTTCGAACTATTAATCATGGAAATTTCTTTTGAATTAATAAGAGAAGCTGGAATTCGTGTTCCTTCTCCTCTTGGTTCAACAATTAGTCTTGTTGGCGGAATTATTCTTGGTGATGCTGCGGTGTCAGCTGGAATTGTTAGTCCAATTTCTATAATAATAGTTGCAATTACAGGAATATCTTCATTTGCTTTACCAGATTATTCCCTTTCATTTCACTTTAGAATAGCAAGATTTGCTTATATTTTCTTGGGTTATTTTGCTGGTTCTTTAGGTATTGCTTTAGGTATTTTTGTGCATTTAGGAATACTTTCTAATCTCCATTCTTTTGGAGTTCCATATTTATCTCCATATTCCCCACCAGTAAAGAATATAAATAATGATGGATATTTTGAAACTAAAAGGAGGAAGTATTAATTTATGGATTCTAATAAACTAAGCACACTTGAAGCTATAAGTGTAGTTTTAACAATTATTATTGCTCACATAATAATTTATTTACCTCAAAAGATTATATCCGACATTGGTTCAAGTTCAATTATTAATGTTTTATATGTTACAATTATTGTTCTTATATTAACACTTATCGTAGTAAAACTATTTAAGAAATTTGATACTTTTGATATTTTAGATGTTTCTAATTATCTTGGTGGTACAATACTTTCAAAAGCACTTATATATGCTACTACAGCATATGGTATTCTTCTTGCTGGAATTTTTGTTAGATATTTTGCAGAAAGTCTTAATATACTGTATTTCCCTGATTTTAAGATTTATCAGATTGTATTGATTTTTTTAATTGGTTCTTATTTAGTCAATAGATATGGCATTACTAATGTAATAAGGAGTAATTTTATTGTACTTCCTGCAATCATCATGAGTATTATTATTGTAACAGTAGCTAATATCCCTCATTTTACCTATCAAAGAGTCTTTCCTGTTTTTGGTTATAGTCTGAAAAATACTTTTGTAAACGGATTAGAAAATGTAGCATCTTTTTCAAATTTTATTATGATTTTTTACTTATTACCATTTTTAAAGAATAAAAAGGCTTTTGGAAAAATATCTTTTGTTTCTATGCTACTTTCCAGTTTTTTTATTCTTTGTAGTGTTACAACATTACTTTTAGTTCATAATTTTGCAGGAGAACAAAGTGTTTTTTCGATTTATTTAACCACCCGTTCTATGTCATTTGGTTCATTTATGCAAAGACCAGATTCTCTTTTTATATTAATTTGGATATTATCAATGTTTTCTTATTTGTCTCTTATCATTGCTTTAACAAATTACATTGTTAATAAGAAAATAAATATAAATGGTATAACTAAAAAAATAAGTATTAAAAATAAAATAAAAAGCAAAATGAAGAACAGCAATAATAATGAGAATACTAAAGAAAACAAACCTAATAAAATTCCACTTTCTTTGCCAATAATAACTTTTCTTATATTAATAGTTAGCCTTATTCCAAAAAACATTTCTCAGTTACAATTCTTTGGAAATACTATATTACAATATTCCTTGATAAGTATTGGATTTACTGTTAATTTTATAATTCTGCTATTAGCTAATTTAAAACATTTTATTATAAAAAAAAATCTTAAGGAGTAAATATGATAAAAAAGATATTTGTTTTCACAATACTTATTCTTGCTTCAATAATTTTTTTAATTCTTCTAACTGGCTGCTCTTCAAAAAATATTGATGATTTAGCTTATGTTATTTCAATAGGTTTTGATGTTGGTGATGAAAAAGAACTAAAAGTATACTTTGAAATTTCTACCCCTAATAATTCTGGGAGTTCTGGAGCATCTTCTAAAGATGGGAATAGTAAAAAAAGTGAAAATTCAACTATCATTTCTGTTGAAGCAAATTCTATTGATAATGCAATTAATCTATTAAATAGTTATATTAGTAAACAAATTGATTTATCTCATTGTAATATTGTTGTTTTTTCAAATACTTTAGCAGAAAAAGGATTACATGACTATGTCTATACTTTGGTAAATAATGCTAATATAAAACCTTCTTGTGATATGCTTATTTCAACATGTTCAATAAAAGACTTCTTTGAAAATTCTTCAAATACTTTAGAAAACTACTCTTCTAATTATGAAACTCTTAATGCAGATATAACCGGTTTTACAGAAATTGTTTCTATTAGCGATTTCTTTTCCAAGACAAATGATTCTTTTGGAGAACCTTATGCTATTCTTTGTGGTTTAAGTGAAAATGATATTGAAACACTATCTGTTTCAAATACTGAGGAAAAAAATAATGGAAGTGAAGAAAAACAGTTAGCATTAAAGACTCTCGGATTAGCTGTGTTTAAGCAAGATAAACTTGTTGGATATTTATCACCTCTTGAAACTTTCGCTCATCTAATTCTTATTAACAAATTTAAAAACTGTACCGTTCCAATTCCAAGCCCTTTTAATGATAATGAATTTGTAGACATTTACTTTACTCCAAAATCAGCCACAAAAGTTAGTATTCAAATAGTAGATGATACTCCTATAATAAATGTTGATGTATATTTAGCCGGAAAAATCTCATCTGTCTCAGACCCTCATAATTATCTAGATGAAAACAATCTCTCTAGTTTGGAAACTGCAACTAATGAATACCTAAAAAATGTATTTCTACAATATTTTGATTCTACCTCAAAAAAATATGAATCCGATATAGGCAGTCTTGGTAAATATGTCATAAATAAGTTTTTAACATGGGATGACTGGGAAAAGTTTGATTGGCAAAACAAATATAAAAATGCCATATTTAATGTTAATATTAATACCACAATAACTTCAAGTTATTTATTGCTAGAAACATAGAAGTAAGGTGCATTTGCACCTTACTTCTTTATCTATTATATTTTTATTACTATTGTTTTTTATTTCTGTTGTGTTCCTTATTACTATTGTATTTCTTATACTATTTTCTTTTTTATAATATTATTTCTCTTTTTAGTAATTTATTTTCTATTATACCAATACCTACGAATTCATTATTTTCATTATAAATTCTATACAATTCGTCTGGCATATTTCTTGTAAATCTTACTCCATTTTTAAATAATTCTAATCCTTTTTCATTTAATACTATCTTTTCTTTTTCTTCAAAGAATTTTTCTAGTGTTATAAAATGTTCTTCCATAAATTCTTTGTTATCTTTATTTATTTCTAATTCTTCTATTGTAACAGAGTCTTTTATATTAAATCTTCCAACTTGAATTCTTTCTAATTCTTCCATATATCCAACTGTTTCAAGTTTTTCTGCAATATCTTTACATAGGGATCTTATATATGTTCCTTTAGAACACTTAACTGTAAAAACAATTCTGTTATCTATAATTGAATTCAATTCAATATCATATATTTCAATTTCACGTGGTTTTACTTCTATCTCTTTACCTTCTCTTGCATATTCATATAGTTTTTTACCGTTTACTTTAATTGCTGAATACATTGGTGGTACTTGTTCTTGTTTTCCAAGAAAACTCTTTAATATTTGATTCACGTTATCTTGTATTAATTTTTCGAAATCTACATCTTTTTCTTCTATAACATCTCCTTCAACATCTAATGTTGTTGTCTGTTTTCCAAGAAAAATTGTCGCTTTGTAAATTTTATCATGTTCTATTAGATATTTAGAAAGTTTCGTACCATTTCCTACTAATAAAGGTAAAACTCCTGTTGCATTTGGATCTAAAGTACCTGTATGCCCTATTTTTTCATTTAATACTTTTTTAACCTTATATACTACATCATGTGATGTACAGTTTTTAGGTTTATTAATAACAATTATTCCATGCATATATTATTCTCCATAGATTTTTATTATTTTTTCTTTTTATATTTTCCTTACTTACAAGAAAATCAAATCTTAAAGATTTGATTTTACTTGAGCTACTATTTTTTTCTTTGCTTCTTCTACAGAATATCCAAGTGTACAACCTGCTGCTGCTGGATGTCCTCCACCACCAAACATCATACATACATCTGATACATTTACTTTTCCATTTGAACGTAATGATGCTTTAAAACCATCATCAGTTTCTCTAAGTAAGATAGACACTTCAACACCTTCAATATCACGTCCTAATTCAACTATTCCTTCATGATCTCCTATTTCAGCATTTACTTTTCTTTCATCTTCCTTAGTTATATATGTAAATGTTATTTTCTCATCTTCTAAAAATTCTAATCTAGACATTGCTATTTGAGATAATTTAAAGTGAGATTTTGTTTTTGTTTGCAATATCTTTTTGTATATATCTGATACTTCTACTCCTCTAGATAATAAATTTGCTGTAAATTCAAATGTTTCAGGAGTAATAGTAGAATACTTAAATCCTCCAGTATCTGTTATAATACCTGTTAATATACATGTTCCTATCTCTTTTGTTATTTCAATACCTATGTATTCAAATATTCCTATTAATATTTGTGCACAGGCTGGAGCATCAGGATTAACAAAGTTGTATTCTGCATACATTTTGTTACTCTCATGATGATCTATTGAAATATTTACTTTAGCATTTTCAAAATACTCTTTTCCATCTATTCTTTCTTCTGTAGCACAATCTAATGCAATAGCTAAATCATATTGTTCTATATCAGTATCTTTTTTTACTTCATTTGCTCCTGGTAAGAATTCAAATACTCTTGGCATTTCTCTTATAATCAAATCAGCTTTTTTACCTAGTTGTTTTAAAGCTAGGTAAAATGCTAATGTACTTCCTATTGCATCTCCATCTGGACTTTGATGTGCTAATAATACTATAGAATTTGCATTTTTAATTTCTTGTAAAATACTATCTAGAGTCATATTTTCTACTCCCCTTCTTCAGTTTTTTCTGGTTTTTCTGGCATAATTTCTTTTAGTATTGAATCAATTCTTGCACCATATTCTATTGAATCATCAAGTTCAAATATTATTTCTGGTGTAATTCTTAAATTAATTCTTTTTGCAATTTCTGATCTTACAAAAGGTGATGCTTTCTTTAATCCAGCTAATGTTTGTTTTGTATTTTTAGCATTTAAAATACTAACATAAACTTTTGCAAATTTTAGATCTGGTGTAACTTTTGCCTTTGTTACGCTAATTAAACCAGTTACATTAGGATCTTTGATATCATACATAATTATATTACTAATTTCTTTTTTTAATTCTTCATCAATCCTATTAAATCTATTATTATTCTTTTGCATTATATTCCTCCTGTTTTATTTTTAAATTTTATCTTTTAATTTCTTCCATTACATAAACTTCTAATGAATCTTCTTCAATTAAATCATTAAAGTTTTCAATTTGGATACCACATTCATATCCTGCAGCAACTTCTTTAACATCATCTTTGAAACGTTTTAATGAAGCAAGTTTACCATCATGAATTACGACATTATCTCTAATTACTCTTACTCCAGCATTTCTAGATACTTTTCCATCTGTTACATAGCATCCAGCAATTGTTCCAACTCCAGAAACTTTGAATGTTTGTCTGATAACGGCTGTACCGATAACTTTTTCTTCAAATTTAGGATCAAGCATACCTTTCATAGCTGCTTC
>JAEEGL014872058.1_pt1 | contig 35997 bp, 20 predicted proteins | sample 9134231 | NCBI WGS metagenome assembly JAEEGL01 (sample SAMN16246548, study PRJNA631951) | gut metagenome | biome: gut microbiome; feature: rumen; material: fiber-attached | host: Bos | place: Iran: Karaj | collected 2018-10
TCGTGGGCGGTGGCGCCGGTATGGCTCCCCTCCGCAGCCACATCATGCACCTGTTCAAGACCCTCAAGACCAAGAAGGAAGTGCACTTCTTCTATGGCGCCCGTGCCCTGGTGGAAGCCTTCTACCTGGAAGATTTTGCCGAAATCGAGAAGGATTTCCCGAACTTCCACTTCCATCTGGCCCTGGACCGTCCGGATCCCGCAGCCGATGCCGCCGGCGTGAAATACACCCCCGGCTTCGTGCACAACGTGATGAACGAGACCTATCTCAAGAACCACGAGGCCCCGGAAGACATCAAGTACTTCATGTGCGGTCCGCCCATGATGACCAAGTGCGTCTGCGACCTCCTGGACAGCCTGGGCGTCGCACCGGAAAGCATCCTCTTCGACAACTTCGGCGGTTAATCGCCGGAAGGGCCTATTCCAAAAGAAGGCAGCTCGCGATGAGCTGCCTTCTTTCTTAGTATGGTGTGGGTGGCCGGCTACTCGTAACCAAGCAGTTCCACTTTGATATCGTCCACCATCATGCGGTTCTGGTAGCTGGAAGTCTTCACGCCGCCCACCGCGATCCGGGCGTGCGGCATGACACCGGATATCTCGGCGCTGAAATCCTGCCACTCCCCGGCGCCAGTGACCTTGAACTGTTTCACCAGTTCCGGTTGCTCAGACACGACGTAGGAACTCGCATTGGGCGTTACGGACTCCCGGTACACGTAGATGGCCATGTCAAGGTGGTCCGACGCATAGCCGGTCGCGCCCTTGAAGCTCACTTTCACCTTGGCCTTTCCGGAAAGGCTGGCCAGCGGCGGGGTAACGACCGCACCGGCGCAGTTGCTGTTACCCACCTGGATATAGCCGGCACGGTTCGTGACGCGGCCGTTGTTGCCATCCTGCGCCCAGAGGCCCCAATCCTTGAGACGGGTGGACGGGATGGAGGACTTCATGGTCCCGAAGAGGCCGCACGCATCGTTGGGCTCGGAAACAGCGATGACATAGGAACGGCCGCCGATGCTCTGGGTACCCACCGGATTGTCTCCGGTCACGACGCACAGCGGAAGGGAGCGGTCCTTGGGCGTATAACCGCAGGCCTGGCCCACCACGTCGCCCGTCCAGACCAGCTGGCCGAAGTCTTCGAACAGCAGCACGCTGCCCGGAGCGGCACTGCCGGCGGAGGCAATCTGGACGTTGGGATCGGCCAGGGTCTTGGCACTCACCACGGGGCTCACGGCGCCGGAAGAGAGGTCTTCGGCTTTGAACCAATAGGTGGTGGCGGGGGTAAGGCCGGTGAAGATGAAGCGGTTCGCGATGTTCACATTGCTGGTGCGGTTGGTGGAAAGCCCGTTCTGGATAACCCAGGAAACCAGCAGGTCGCTGCACGCCGCATCTTTATAGAGATAGATCTTGTAGGAGCCGGCGATATCCTCGGCATTGGTGCTGGAGGCGCTCTGCTTCCAATGGAAGGTGAGCGTGGAAGCGGTCGCGCCGCGGGAACCGCCGTCGGTGGCGAGCTCCGCGAAGAGCGGATCCACGGGCACCGGCGTCACTTCGTATTTCTTCACCTTCAGCGAGACGTTGTCAATGAGCAAACGGAGATTGGTATCCGTGTCCGATACCAGGGTGCCGCCGATGGCGATGCGGTCGCCGGGCTGGACGTTGATGAGGTCCACCGTATAATGACGCATGTCATAGCCGCCTTCCAGGTCGAAGGTGGCCGCCACACGCGTATGGTTGGCGGCAGGGTTCACCAGGTTGTCGGTCCCGTTGGCGCTGCTGCTGAGCACGAGCACCTGCACCGTACGGGGTTCCCGGATGTAATACGGTTCCCCGTCGAAGGACAGTTCCACCGTGGCGGTGCTGGCCAGATTGACCAGGGCCGGGGTGACCAGCTTGCCGGGGTTCTTGGAACCGCCGATCTTCACCGTTCCCGCCATGCAGGAACAACCGGCGCCCATATAGCCCCACTCCGCCAGGCGGGTTCCGGGGATGATGGCCTTCATGGTGCTGAAGAGGCCGATTTCGGTATTCTCGCTCACCAGGAAATAGCCGTCGGCGTTGGCGGCGCTCTCCGAACTCAGTTCTCCCATGGGACCGGAAGCGGGAATCAGGGAAGAGACGGAGCCGCGGCTCTTGAGGGAATAGCCCACGGCATCGTCCATCATGGAGCCGCCCCAGATGAATTCGTCAAAATCTTCCCGGAGGAGGTAGTCCCCTTCGGCGGCCTTGTCGGCACCCACCTTCAGGTTCTCGCTGGCGGCCGTAGTGACCTGGAGGGCTTCGCCGTTCACCACGGCCTCGTCCGAGGTGATGTCATCGATCCGGACCCAGTAGTCGTGAGCCGCTTCCAGGCCGGTGAACACGAAGCCCGGCTGGCGTTCCAGATAGCGTCCGCCGTAACGTCCGCCCTTGAGCGCGGTGTCGAAGAAATCTTTTACGATATCCCAGCTCACGAGAAGCCGGGAACAGGCGGCGTCGGCATAGATGCCGGCCCGGGCCTTGCGGGTAAGGTCCAGCACAGGCTCCTCGAAGCCGGTCATAGACCACTGTACGCTCACGGTAGAGGAAGTGGCACGCACCACCCGGGCCACCGGGGGAAGCCACACCGCAATCCGGTCCACGATGCCCACACCCACCTCGATGGGCGCGATGTCGGCGCCCGACATCACATAGGTCCAGGACGTGCTTTCATCGGCCGGATAATTGACCCGGATACGGGCATAATACCTTTCGTATGGGGTAAGATTCGTGAAGATATACGAGCCTTTGCGCTTTTTGGCCGATACTTCCACGGTCTTGCTTTTCACCGCCTCAGGTGAGGAGATGTCCTTCAGCAGTTCCAGGGTGAACGACTGGGCCCCCGCGTCGATGAGGGGTTCGGCATCCCAGATGAGGCCGATCCCGTTTTGGTGGGAGGTGGTTTCATCGTAAAGCAGCGCCTGGGGGGCGATATGCGGGAGCGGATTGGCCCCGCCGGACTGATTTGCCTTCGAGCAGGAGAAGGGTACGACAGCCAGGGCTGCCAGAACGGATAGGATCAAGTATCTTTTCATACGCCTAGAAAGTCTTCAACCAGTTATGCAAAGAAGCGGGATAATCGGCCCAGCCCGAGGTGGCGTGTCCGCCGGTCTCGTGGGGCCGGATCTCGCAGCTTACGCCGTTTGCCTGCAGGGCTTCGGCCATGGGAACACCGTTGTACTGCTGCGGGACCGTGTAGTCGTCGAGCGAGTACGCGAGAAAAGTCCGGGGCGTATCCCGGGTGACCAGCTTATAGACGGTATAGGCGTCCACGAGTTCCCGGGAAGGAATCGGCCCCAGGAAGAACTTGGCAGAACCGTCGTGGGTGTAGCCGTCGTCCATGCTGATTACGGGATAGAGCAGGATTTCGAAATCGACCTTTTCCTTATGGTAGGCCGCCGTCACGCCGGCCAGATGGCCACCGGCCGAACGCCCGGCAACCCCCACCAGCTGATAACCGCCGAACTCGGCGGCATGTTCGCGCATGAAGTCCACGGCATCCTCGGCATCCTGCATCGGGCACCAGTACTTGCCGCGCAGGCCCTCGATGGGAAGGCGGTAATAGAGCGTGGCCACGGTGTAAAGGTCGGAGGGATATTCCGACGACGTGGGCTTGCCAGAAGACAGCTGCTCGTAGCCGCCGCCGGGATAGAAAACCACGGCCTTGGAGGCCTTGGGAGCCACCTGATGGATGACCAGCGAGTCGGCATCGTTGGAAAGATGCACCACCGTCTGGCCGGCCCCGTTCACCGTCTGGCCGGGAATGAGGGCATAGCAGAGGTCATGGCTCAGAAGCGCCGGGTTCGAGGAAACAATCTCGAGCGGGAGCACATAGGCGCTCTTTTTGGCCGCCTTCAGCACCTTGTCACGCTTGACCCGGAGGGTGATCCGGGCCGATGACTCCCCGGCGGCGATGGTCACGCTGTCCACCTTGTACATGGACGACGGAAGGACCAGGGCCTGGGCGTCGTATTTGGTGTTGAACTCATTCACATAGGTATTGACCCCCTTCGGGGCCGACAGCACACATTTGACATCCTCCTTCACCGGAACGGGATTGCCCGAGGCGTCGCGGTTCACGATATCGAAGTGGTACTCCCCGCCGGGCACGAATACCCTGGGCTCGGAAGCGGCAAAGTGCAAGGTGTAGGCATACTGGGCAGCCGACTTGTCCGAAGAAGAATCCGGGTTGGTTTTGCTACAGGCCGGGAGCAACAGCAACCCGAGGGTCATAGCAACAAGGGTTTCAATAGGTTTCATAGCTTGCGATGGGTTATTCGTCCAGCAGGGCGGCGCCGGCCACGGAAAGTTTGGTACGGTAGAAATAGTCGGTGATCACGAGTTCATAGACCCGGTGCCCGACCGCTTTCGATCCTGCGAAATTGATGAAATAGCGGCTGCCCACCGTGAACATGTCCTCACTCTCATAAGGGAGGTCCACCGTAAGGGTCTGGATGAACTTCCCTTCCCAGTCATAGACCAGGAGCTGGTTGTTGTTCTCGGTGCCGTTGGTGCTGCTGGGGCTCATGGGGAAGTAGCAGTACATGTCGTCGCTGCCCACGCCCTGGGTCACATACTGGGAGCCGTCGGTACGTTTCACCGTGGCGAAGGTATTGCTGAGCGAAGCGTCGGCAATCACCAGGGTGGAACCGGAACGCATCAGGAATCTGCCCTGCGCCTTGTTGAAGGTGATGGCCGTAGGGGCCGGCATGTAATACTTCGTATCCACCACGGTCATGGTCTTGGGATCCACACGCACGACGCCGCCGGAATTGTTCGCGGCAACCAGGTACAGCAGGCCGTCGGTATCGCAGTAAGCCATGGAATTGGCATGACCGCCCACGAATTTCTCGGTGGCAGCCACCCGCTCCAGGCCGTTGGCCGTAATCCTGTCCTTCACGATGACGCTCCAGACGCCGGTATCACCGGCCCCGTTGTCGGCATAGTCGCGGAAGGCGAAATACATATACTCTCCGTCGGAGACGGCCCCCTGGGTAGAAGTCACCCCGCTTTCCGGGGAGGGGCCGCTGGTCGCGAACTCCCGCACGCCGGTCTTATAGTACATCCGCGTGCCCATGAGGTGCTTGAGCGTGAGCGGGCCGCCCAGGCTCCTGAGCTTGAAGTCCCCCGCTTCGATGCGGAGCATGCCGGCCTTCGCGCGGCTCTTCTGGCTGAGTACGTTTTTATCGAAGTCGTAGAGGGCGTAGGAAAGGATGCGCTCGTCGGAGGCGGCGATCACGACGTCCTCCCCCACCTTGCTGATACAGAAAGCGTAGTCGTCGGGGAATCCCGCCAGGGCCGATGCCGTGCCGGGGCGGGTCGTGGCGCCCACGATGATTTCGTGGCCCGAAGGGGTCGACGCGTCATCGGCCAGGGCGAGCTTGACGCCGGTGGCCTTGAAGATGGCGGCGCGGAGCGATGCGGCATCCTTTTTCACCTGCTCGCCAGCGTCGGCAGGATATACGATGCGATAAGACGAGGACGAGCCCGAGATCAGCGGGAAGAAATCACCGCTCTCCTCTTCGGGCTCCCCGCCTGTTTTCGTGCAGGCGGGAAGCAGAAGAAGTCCGAGCAACGCAGTCAAGAGTAATGCTATCTTTTTCATGCTATTGTTCTGTTCCAAATGTAGTCGCGTTGATAAGTTGCGTGTAGAAGGCCTCGGTGGCCGAGCTGCTGTTGCAGAGTCTGAGCTTGGTGGGTTCATCCTTCCAGGTGGTGTTCCAGCTCAGCTGCACCTGCGCATTGAAGCTTTCCTGGGAGTTGATGGTGTAAACCGTGGCGTCCGGAACGCCCCAGGAGCCCGAAAGCTTGATATTATCGTAGGTATAATAATCGACGCCCACATTGTTCGTACCCAGGATGAGGCCGATATCGGCCCCCTGACCGGAGGTGAAATAGAGATTGCCGTACTGCGCAGAAGCGGTCAGCGATCCCGGATCCTTGGCAGAGGTGTAGGAAACCGTGCCGATGATACCTCCGATACGGGCATTGGACGTCACCTGGAGCGTACCACGGTTCACGAGACCGGAGGCTTTCGTGCTCTGGGCGCTGCCAATCACACCGCCGGCGGTCACCTTGGGCTTGCTCTGGATGTCGATGTCGCCGTTGTTCTCCAGGCCGGAGACGGTGGGAGCACCGCCGTCAATCGCCCCGATGACACCGCCGATATTATACGTGCCGGAAGCCTGGGCGGAGATGATCGTGATCTTGCCTTCGTTGCGGCATCCGGTGACCGGACCACGGGTCTGGCCCACGATACCGCCCACGTTCATGCTCTGGCCGTCGGCCTTGGCACGCACGATGATCTGTCCCTTGTTCACCAGGTTCTCCAGCGTGACGATATTCGCACCGTTACCCTGGCCGAAGCCCAGGAAGGCACCCTGACGCACCCATCCGGAAGCACGGGAATAATCGAAGACGCAGTGGGCCCCCAGGACGATATTCTTGATCACGGCCCCGTTATTGCCCACGCCGAACAGGCCTGCCATGTACATGGCCGTACCGTCATAGACATTGTTGATATGGTCAATCACGTGATTCTTGCCGTCGAACTTGCCCTTGAACGGTTTGGCCTCGGTGTTTCCGATCGGGATCCATGCCACGCCGCTCATGTCGATATCGGCCAGCAGTGCCGTGAATCCGTCGGCATCGTTGAAGCGCGTGCTCACCATATCCTTGTTCACCAGGTAGGAGAATTCCAGCAGTTCCTCCGCGGTAGAGATACCGCCCGGGAACCACTTGCCCAGCGGGACGGAGGTGGTATGTCCCAGCGGCGTCGAGATATCGGCTCCGGGGCCTACGATTCGGGCTACGCTGCTGTCATCGGACAGGGTGGCCGTGAGGACAAGACCGCCGCTCACGGACTGGGCGTCCAGGGCAAAGGACATTTTGGCCGAGCCGGAGGACAGGTCGAGCGGCGTTTCCGGCGTCTCGGTGAGCGAAGTGTTTTCGCCGAGCAGGCTGGCACCGCCCAGGCTGCTGAGCGTGACGCTCTTCAGGGCGATTCCTTCGGCCGCGAACTGGAACTCCAGCGTCGCGATCGTGGAATCATCCAGCGTCGTGAAGCTTGCTTCCACCCATTCGGATTCACCGATACCCAGCGCCCGCACCGCCAGCACATAGTCGGTTCGGGGCTTGAGGCCGCTGAGTTCCGCCTTTTCTTCGGCAACCGCAGGCAGGTCGGTCCACTCGGAAGCGGAGGCCTCCTTGAAACGGACCTGGTAGGAGGTGGCGCCGAAGGGTTTGCTCCAGACGGCGACGACCGAATGGTCGGTAATGCCTCCGACCACCAGGTCGGTGACCGGTCCCTGCGTGGATGCATCGGCATAGGAGACCACCTTGATGCAGATATTGTCAATCATGAGGCCTTTCTTCACCCCGTCGGCGCCGCCGATGAGGATGCAGCTTTCGGGACTCACATTGGGAATCGTCACCACAACCTGCTGCCAGTTGAAGTCATAGTCGAGGGTTCCGGTCTTCACCACTTTCTTATTGGCCTTTTCCAGGATATAGTCGCGGTTGTACTTGCCGCCGTTGTTGAAGACCGCATTGTTGAGCAGTTCGATACGGTAGTCGCATGCGAGCGCATCCAGGCGTCCGCCGTCGGGGAGCAGATCCACGCTGAGTTCGATGGTGGCCACCGTCTTCAGGCCTTCCAGGGCCGGCGTGATGATACCGGACGAGCCGGAGCCGTTACCGGTCCTGATGATACCGCTGCGGTTGAGACAGTAGCTGTTCTCGATGCGCCAGTGCTTGAGATAGGTGGTATTGTCAATGGCCAGGGCCTGGGTGAGGAAGCCGATGTCCTGCGAAGGAAGGCAGATGAAATACCCGTCGGTGGGGCCGTAACCGGCCGGACCGGAAGGCAGGGAGAAGCTGTTCAGGGAGCCGCGCTTGGTGGACGAGACGCCGGGAAGCTTGCGGAAGGTTTCGCCGCCCCATACGAATTCGTCGAAGCCGCCGAACAGGAGGGTGTCGCCCACGGCCACGACCTGGTCGGCCGACGGCAGTTTCTCATGGGAGGCCTTGGTGCGGGCCTCCACCGTCGCGCTGACACCTTCGTGTCCGGGAAGCTCGACCTTTACATAATAGGTAGTCAAGGGCTGGAGGCCGCTGAAGAACATGCCCGGCCATTCCGTATAATTATAACTGGTGGCCGGATCGTAGGAGACGCCCCACAGGTTGTAGGTGGTGCCGGAACCATTGGTGCAGTTGACGCCGTTGGCCTTGAAATTCCAGGACTGGATGAGGTCGGTGCAGGCCTGGTCGCGATAGATGCCCACCAGATACTCCTCGGACTCGTCCTGAAGCATGTTGGTAAAGTTGGAAACCGAGAATTCCACGCCCACACCGGAGGTGGTGGTACCCTCGAACTTGGCGCCGAAGGCGCTTTCGGTCTTGAGTCGGATATAGACCGCGTCCACTTTGTTGAGGGTGGTAACCGTCGTCTTGACCTCGGGAGAATACTCGTCGTTCTTCTCGGCCATGAGCGCCACGGTGTATTCCGTGAGCGGCTGGACATCCTCGATGGTATAAGAGGTCTTGTCCTTCGGGATTACCATTTCCGTATAGTCTTCCTCGCCCGAGGCCTTCCAGCACAGCAGATAGGAGTCAATCCCGAGTTTCCGGGACCAGCTCACCTCGATCTTGGTGTCGTAGGCGATGGCCTGGAAATGGTCGGGGGCCGCATCCAGGGCATTGACCAGCCCGTATCCCACCTCCACGATGGCAGCCTCGCCGCCGGAAACCTGCATATACGTCCAGGGAGAGAAGCTGCCTCCGGGGTAATTCGCCCGGGCCCGTACCTGGTATTGGTCCCCCGGAACGAGATTCTTGAACTCACATTCATCGTTGGGGTCGTCATTCGCCGAGAGCAGAACCGAGGTGTAAGGATCCTTGTCATTGACACGGATATCGTAATTGTCGCCACCGTTTTCTACACGGAGAATCTGTACGTAGAAACTGGCAGCCCCTGCCGCTATCGCCTCTTCATTGAAAAAGAAAACGCTGATTGATTTGGGGCCGGACTTGAGCTCATCGTAGGACAAGCCTGTCACGCCTGGCATGTCCCTATTTTCGCCAGGACTCGGCTCAGAGGCGCAAGAAACAAGTCCACCTAAAAAGATAGACTGCGCTGCGAGAAACAGTAAAAATCTTTTGAGTAAGGCCATTGGATGATGTGATTAGTTGGACATCACCCTCCGCCGAACTCACGGAACACTGCAAATATAAAAAAAATTTCGTTACGGAACACCTCCGCAACGAAATTTTTAAGAAAAAGAAGTTTTATTTAGTTTAAGTTAATTTTCCAGAGTCCGCTCTGGGCCTGCACCACCAGGGTGCCGTCATGCCAGGAGCAGTCTTCCAGTTCACTGAAGCTGTTTTGCGTGAGATCGACCGTCTCCATGCTCCGCTTTTGCAAATCCCACACATACAGGACGGACGGGGCCTTCTGGCTGCCGAAGCCGGTGGGCATATAGAGTTTCCCGTCCCGGATGAAAAGCCCCTGTCCGATGGGCATGAACGCCTCGTGCAACGTATCTTCCAGGAGATAATTCTCCAGCGCGTCTTCGCGTTGCAGGGTAATCATATGGGGTCCCGGGGCCAGCACGTCGGGCAGGGCGAATTTGATAATCCGGTGCCGATTGGCCGGATTGGTATTGTCTATGGTATTGCCATAGCCATACAAAAATCCGTTTTCCCGGTCAACCACCCACTGCAGGGCATAACCAAAGTCGTGGGCGGTATCTTCATAATGGATGATGCGGACTTCCTTCGAGCCCCGGAAGTCCGGGAGGATCCGTTCTACCCGGATCTCGTCTTTGAGTCCGTTCAGGGTCCCCCGCTGGGCCCGCGACACGGCGATGAGCGGAAGCGGGTCGTCCTCCTGATAGAAGGTGGGCAGGAAACTGAGCACATTGCTGTGGTTGTGCTCATGCCAGCTGTCAAACGGGAATTCGCCCAGTTTGACAAAGGAATCGGCATACATCCGGTACACGCAGGCCGTCCCCCGGTTCTGGGCGCTGAGGGCATAATCGCCCCAGATGTCAAAGCCCTGATAGCCTTCGTGCTTGCCGTTCTTGGGATTGATGGCTTTCCCTTGCAGCATCCCGAGGTATTGGCTGCCCACGCGCTTCCAGGCCTGGGCCTTCACCGCTTCCCAGTCGTAATAGACCCCGCCGCTCACCGCTTCGAGTCCCGACAGATGGGCCTCCTTCTCGTTCCAGAGGAACTTGACCAGGACGGGCTTGTCTTTCCCGGAAGTGCAGAACACCAGCTGCAGGTTGGCCGAGAACGGAATGAGCTGGGCCGAGGTCATGGCCTCCGGCAGCTCGGCCATGGCGAAACGCCGGCCTATCCCTTCGAGGCCCAGGCAGGAGACCAGGGCCCGGAGGCTGTTGTCGTGTCCGAAACGCAGATCGACCGCGGTGTCGTCCGCCCCGGAAAGGACCGCATCCGCTTTCTGGAAGATATCAGCGAGGAGCGGGGCATCCAGGGCCATGCGTTCCTGTCCGTACTCGATGGAGTTGCCGTGGCAGAGGTAGAAGTAACTGAACTGGGAGCCGGCATACTGCAGGAGCGCTTCTTCGGGGATAAAATCGTAGAGGCAGCTGTCGTCCAGGCCCAGCGCCGGGGCAACCCGGGCGGTAAAATACAGGCTATAAAGAAGTTGCTGCGGATCGCCGGCCAACTCGGCACCCCGCTGCGGGTCGGTGAAAATGCGCGCGCAAAAGGCGTCCACACAAGCGAGCGGCCGGGCAGCAAGCGAATCCCTGAAAGCCCGGAAGAAGGCCTTCCGCTCCGGGTTGCACTGGTTGTCCAGGTACTTCTGCGGGTAATAGCCGCACGCGGTGGAAATCTCCAGGGAGGCGCACCGGCGTTCCAGGGTGGCGTTGAACGCCCCCATGCTCAGCAGGGCCCTGGGGGCCGTGGTCGAGGCCGCCCGTATCTTTTGGGAAGAAGCCTGGAGGAAGGCTTTGTGCCGATTCCAGAAGCGATCGGCCAGTTGCCGCTGCTCTTCCTCACCCAGGGGCGTGAGGGTAAGGTTGGAGGCCTTGTGGGCGTCCACCACCCGGATGGCATCGGCCAGGAGCCTTTCGCCCTCGGGAGAGAGGATGCCGCAGGCCTTGGCCCGCTCGAGGGTGAATACCAGCCGGTTATAGTCCTCCCGGTGCTCGCCCGTGCGTGCCCCGTGCCGGCCATAGTGGCTGATGTAGGCGGTGCGATAGCCCCGGGGAGCCCGGGTATCTCCGGCAGGCTCGTACTGGTAGGGTGTGGTATTGGCCCCGGGGTATGCCGTCACGCGCTTGTTTCCGACGGCAGACGGCCTGGCCACGATTTCATACACCGCATGGTGCAGACGCTCCCCCGCTTTCCGCCCCTTCATCGCGAAATTCACGTACACATGGTCCCCCCGCGTAAACAGGTCCTCGCCTTCCTCGGCGAAGGGCACGGTAAAGCTGGTGACATAGCGACCATCCCAGTCATACACGGCGATGATGTTGTCATAGACCGGGTTCACCTTCCGCAAGCGTTTGTTCTTGCTCAGCGGGAAATAGCAGTAGTGGCTGTCCGAGCCCAGCCCCTGGGTGGTGTAGCGGGAACTGTCGGCCCGCCCGGCCATCGAAACGAGCCGGAAATCCCGGTCGTAGATGGGAAGGCGCCCGCCGGATCGGGCAAAGAAGCGCTTCCTTTCGGCATTATAGGTAATGGCGGTCAGGGTGAAGTCCTGGTCCAGTTCCTGCTCGGGCAGCACCTCCAGGGTCCGGGTGTCCAGCACGATCAGGGACTTGCGGCTCACCTCCGGGTTCAAGGCCCAGCCGCACAGATACAGCCGGTGGCTTTCCGGATCGATAGCCATGGAATTCACGTGGGAGCCCTTGAAAAGCGGGGAATCGGCCACGTGGATGAGGGTATCCTGGCCAAAACGGTATTTGCTCACCCGGCCCGCGTATTCGCTGCTGTGCTTTTTCCGGTCGTGGCTGTAATAGGCGAAATAGACATATTCATCGTCACACGCCGCCCCCTGCGTCACATACACGCTGTCCGTAGGGGGAAGGGCGCTGCCCACATAGCGCACGCTGATGTCTGCGGGGATATCCTCGGCCACCATCTTCCAGACAGGAATCTCGCCATCCCCGCGGCCACAGGAGGCGGCGAGGGTGGCGAGAGAGAGGATCAGGGCTTTACAGCAGATCGTCTTTATTCCCATAATGCGTTTTGCGTGAGTTTGCCATTCACGTTGATTGCGGTCTGCGGAATGGGGTTGAGGTAGAGTTTCTCGCTCCAGGTGCGCGGTACGATGTACTCGAGGTACCCGGCCGCCGCATTGCCGTCGCTGAGCCGGAAGGTGGCGTTGGCCCCGCTGTCGTCCAGATGGACGGCCGTCTGGCTCTGCGCGACACCCTTGCCGATCGAGAAATCGGTCCCGTTGAAGCTGAATTTGCCGGAGGACACCTGCGAAGCGGTGAGGTAGATGCCCTGCCACTGCTCGCACACCCGTTCTCCCAGGCGCCAGCGGAACAGGTCGTCCTGCCGGAGGCCGTTCTCGAAGACGAGTTCCACCGTGCGTTCCCGACGGATTTCCGCCAGGATGCGGGACGGGCGCACCCCGTCGGCCGTGGCATAATAGTCCATCAGCCAGGGGTCGGCCACATAGGCGGGGCCTCCCGGATACACGGAAGGCTCGCCCACCCGCTCCCGGAGCGCGCCCACGGTGCGGTTCCAGTCGGCCTCGGAGAGGGTCCCGTCCAGTTCGCACTTGGCCTCGGCCAGGTTCAGCAGCACCTCCGCCGTCCGGAGGACCGGCAGCGCCGCCACGTCACGGGAGGCATGATAGTGTTCATAGTCCTCGATGATCCACTTGTGCCACATATAACCGGTACGGGACACCGAGAAGTCGATGGTACGGGGGAAAGGCACGTTGTTGTCGGTATAGGTGAGGCCGGGGCCGGCGATGGTCTGGGCCAGGCGCGGGTCACGGTCGGCAAACACCGCATTCACATCCAGGGCGTCATCGAGGAGCGGATTGCCGTCCGCTTTCAGGTAGTGGCGCACCAGCGTACGGGTGGGGCTGGGCATCTGCCACGAGGTGGTGGAGAAGTAGTCGAACGAACGGTCGTCGTACTTGGGGATATTCGAGGAATAGGTGTAGGCCCAGATAAACTCCTTGTTCACGGATTCCTGCGTGAAGAGTTGCCGATAGGCACCCTCGGCCCCCGCCATCGTATTGAGGGGGAAGAGGTTGTAGGCAAGCAGCTGCTCGCTGGCCGCTACGCTCTCCCGGAGCAGGTCTTCGGCCGACTCGAAGCGGTTGTTCCAGGGTTCTCCCGTAGAATAATTGGTACTGTGGTACTTGCGGTAGGTACCTTCGTACAGGCAGATGCGGGATTTGATGGCCAGGGCCACGAACTTGGTCACATTGATGCGGGAATCGTCCATGAAGTAGCTTTCGTCGGAAAGGTTCTCGATGGCCGTATTGATGTCCTCGAGGACATGGTGCATCACCTCTTCGCGATCCACCCGGGTGCCGAAGAGCAGCGGATCGTTCACGGTCTCGATCACATGGTCGATAAAGGGCACGTCCCCGAAACTCTTGATTTTCTGGAAATGGCCATAGGCCCGCCAGAAATAGCCCACACCGAGGTAGTGGTTATAGACTTCGGGACTTACGTTCTCCTTTCCCCGTTCGATATACTTGATGAGGTAATTGGCCCGCCGGATCATGGCCCAGTTGCCGGAGCTCCATCCGGATGCTGTCGTGGGGTTGTAACTGGTCTTGTAGTATTCGGTCGATGAAACCGTGGCGCAGAGGTCGGAGAAAAGGTCGCCGCTGGCACCCCAGACTCCGCTTCCGGACGGGATGTAACTGGAAAGCATGCCGTTCGCATACAGTTCCATGGACCTTTCGGTCTTGAGCTGTTCCGACGCCTCCTGGACGGCCAGCGGCTTATTCTCCAGCAAACTTTCACAGGATACCAGCGCCGCAAGCGCCATCACGGTCAGGATATGATACTTACGATTTGTTTTCATACTGATTCCTCCTTTAGAACGTCAGGTTAATGCCGAGTGTCATGATGCGCTGCATCGGGTAGGAATAACCCTCGCCCACCCCGTACAGACCGCCGGTGGAATAGAAATCCGAGTCGCCGGCCGCAATCGCTTCCGGATCGAACATGCGGGTGTGCTCATACAGGGGCGAGAATGTGAGCAGGTTGTCGCCGCTCACCCAGATTTTCGCCTTCTCGATTCCCAGCTTCTGGCTGAGGCGCTCCGGGATGGTATAATCGAGCGTGAGGTTCTTCAGGCGCACATAGGCGGCGTTCTGCAAGTAGTAGTCGTTCTCCATGGTGAGCGGTCCCACGTTGCGGTTGGCCACATAACGGACGGGACGGGTCCAGTAGGGCTTGTCGGCCGCATTCGTGACCGTCCATTCCGGGTCGTCATAGTCAATGTGGACCATGCTGTCGTACTGGGTCTTCATGAGATAGCCGTAGGGGCGGTTATACTGTCCCCAGAAGAAACCGGACTCCACACCGGGGTACCAGTCCCGCTGACCCACGCCCTGCAGGAAGACGGTGAGTCCGAAGTTGTTCCAGTTGAAGGCGAAGTTGAAGCCGAACTGGAAGCGCGGGGTGGCGTTGCCGATAACGGTCATGTCCCCGTGGTCGGCCAGCGTACCGGCGCCGGCATCGATCTTTCCGTCTCCGTTCAGGTCGAGGAACTTGAGGTCGCCCGCGTAGGCCCGGAAGATGGCGCCGTTCTTATGGAAGGTATCCACGGCCCAGTTGTTGGCTTCCGTGTTGTTGAGGAAGTAACCGTCGGTCCGGAAACCCCAGATCTCGCCCAGTTCCTTCCCCTCATAGTAGGAATAGAAGTTACCGTTCAGGTTCTCGTACTGGGTAACCCAGGTACGGCTGTCCCAGAGGCTCGCCCGGATGTTGTAGCCGAAGGGTTTTCCGGCCAGGGTGCGCTGGTCTTTCCAGCCGATGGTGAATTCCCAACCCTTGGTCTGGAGGGCGCCGTAGTTGCCTTTGGGCGTGCCCGTGCCCAGAACGGCGGGAAGTTCGGTTCCGGCGATGTACAGGTCGGTGGTGTTGCGCATATACCAGTCACCGCTCAGGGACAGGCGGTTGCGGAAGAAGTCCGCGTCCAGGCCCACGTCATAGGTGGTCACCTTCTCCCAGGTCACATCGTCCAGGACGATGCCCGGCGCGCTGATGTAGTAGAAATAGCTGCCGTTCTTGAGTGAGGACGACTTGGACGTGCTGTAGGTCTGCAGGAACGAGTAGGGGCTGATCTGCGCGTTACCGAGCGTACCCATGTTGGCCCGCAGCTTGAGGTTGTTGAGCCAGCTGCGCGTAGCTTCCATGAAGGGCTCTTCGCTCACGCGCCAACCCACGGATGCCGAAGGGAAAAGGCCCCAGCGGCTGTTCGCCGGGAAGAGCGAGGAACCGTCATATCGGCCGGCCACCTCGAAGATATAGCGTTTGAGCAGCGTATAGTTCACACGGGCGAAGAAACCGAGCAGACCCTTGTCCCAGGAACCGTTCTCATCGATTTTCGGGAAATTGGTCTCGTCGGCCGGCATGAGCGAGAAGTTCGGATAGTCCGGATCCAGGAACTCCTTCATATAGACGTAGAGGACGCGGCGGGACGTCTTTTCCATGTTGGCACCGGCCATGATGTTCAGCTCGTGGGCCTCGCCCAGCTTGGGCGTGAAGGTGAGCACCGCGTTGGCGGCGTTCTTGTACACATAATACTTCCACTGCGACATATAGCCGTCGGCGTAGTTTTCAAAAGACTGGTCGGGGCCCACATAGGAAATGAGCGGCACGGCGACACGGGTCTTGTGGTCATTCTGTACGCCATACGAATAGTCGGCCTTGAAATTCAGCACATCCTTGATAATGTCGGCATTGAGGGTAAACGTCGTGTTGATGCGCTGCTCCTTCTCCTCCTGATACGTACGGTTGTCGGCCAGGGCCATGAAACCGTTGCTTCCGGCCAGTCTCGTAAAGGTTCCGTCGGGATTATACGGCACCGCAAGCGGGTTTCCGTAACGCTCCATGGCCTCATAGACGTTACCGGTGGCAGAGCCTACGCTGGACAGGGTGGGCTGGTGATAATTCTCTATATAGAGCGAGGTGTTGTTCTCGATGCTCAGCCAGGGACGGATCTGGATTTTGCCCTTGCTGCGGAGGTTGTAGTTGCCGAAGGTCTCGTCGGCGATCTTGTAGATGGAGTCCTGGCTGTAGAAGCGGCCCGACACCATCCACGACAGCTTGTTGCTCGATCCCTGCACGGAGAGATTGTGCGTGGTGGCAGTATTGGCATCCTTATAGATGAGCTTGTACCAGTTGGTATTGCCGTAATAGACGTATTTGCCGGAGGCATCCTGGCCCACCTGGTCGGTGTATCCGGCCTCGGCGCGGCGGCCCAGTTCGGCCAGATAATCCGGCGAGAAGTCCATGACGCCGGAAATATCCTTGGGATAGGTACCGGTGGTGCCGGGCACGCGGTCGTTGCCGAGGAAATTCTCGACAAAGCACTGGGCCCAGGTATAACCGTCGGTCACCAGTTCGTTCTCCCACTTGACCAGCCGGGACTTGACGGAGACGGAACCGTTGTAGTTCACCTTGACCACATCCGTCTTGGGGGCCTTGGTGGTGACCAGGATGACGCCATAGGCGCCACGGGCACCGTACACCGAGGCCGAGGCCGCATCCTTGAGCACGGAAACCGTGAGGATATCGTCGGGATTCACGTTGGAGAGGCTGCCTTCCACCCCGTCGATGAGCACGAGGGCGCTACCGCCCTGACCGATGCTGTGCGAGGACGATTCGGCATTGGTGGCCGAAATACGGCTCTGGTAGGAAGTGCTGTTGCCGCGGATGTACACATTGCCGCTGTGGGAAGGCTTACCGTCGGTCTGGATGATGTTCAGGCCGGGAACCTGTCCCTGCAGGCTGCGGGTCACATCGGAGTTGGCCCGTCCCTCCAGCGCTTCGGCGTCCAGGGTCTCCACGGCGCCTACCAGCTGGGTTTTCTTCAGCGTGCCGTATCCCACTACGACAGCTTCGCTCAAAGCCTGCGTATCCGGCGTAAGGGAAAAGTTGATCACCCGCCCTTCGCCCACAACGGCCGAAAAAGTCGTATAGCCGAGCAGGGAGCACACAAGCGTCTCCCCGGCACGGGCCTCGATGGAGTACCGGCCATCCAGATCGGTCATGGTGCCTCTGGAAGTGCCGTCAATCTTCACGACAGCGCCATAGACCGGTTCTCCGGAGCCGGCTTCTGATACGGTGCCGCGTATGGTCTGCGTCTGTGCCTGCAACTGGAAAGTAGCCGCAGCCGCAACGATAGCGCAGAAAAGTAAGTGTTTTAACAATTGATTCATTCCTGTAAGCTTGTTTTCTGTTCCGTGAATTCGAGCGGAGGGTAATGAACAGTTGTTAATTAGTAATAATGAAAATTCTGTTGGTTGGTGTAGTTGGTTTAGTCTATATTCAGGTTATTGTGTTGCCAGTATGTGGTAAAGGGCCGTATCAGGCCTCCTTCAGATATCCGTCATCCTGGATGTTCCAAAGGACTGCGACAAATACGAATCCGATGACGGATACGCCTGCCATCAGGAGATAGAGGCTATCCCATCCGAAGCGGTCGGAATACCAGCCCAGACCGGCTCCGGTAAAGATCACCGAGACATAACTCATGATACCTATGATGCCCAGGGCCGATGAGGCGGCTTTCTTGGTGGCCTGCTTGGAGGCGGTCACGCCCAGCAGGGCCTGGGGGCCGTAGAGGAAGAAGCCGGCCAGGGCGAGGAGGATAAGAATCACGACTGGGGATGCGCTGTTCCTTACCAGGTGCAGCACCAGCAGACAAACGCCAGTGAGCAGCATCTCCACGGCGCACACGCGATGCGTCTTGGAATGGAAGAAATGGTCTGAAATCCAGCCGGCGGCAAGCATCCCCAGCAAGCCGGCGATTTCGAATATGCCGATGGTCCAACCCGCCAGCTGAGGGGAAAGCGGGACCGCCCGCTGCTGCAGAAAGGTAGGGCCCCAGTCCAGGACCGCGAAGCGCACGATGTACACGAACAGGTCCGTAATGGCCAGGAGCCAGATAACCGGATTGAGGAACACCTTTTTCTTGACAAAGGCCCGGAAGGCCTCCGGAGAATCGTCATGGTCGATCTCCGTCTTGGTGTCGGGCAAATCCGGCAAGCCCACGGAAGAAGGCGTGTCGCGCAGGGTGAGCACGACAAAGAGCACGCCCACGAAGCCCAGCGCGGCCGGTGCGAAGAAGCAGTAGCGCCAGTTGCCCGTTCGGGCGATGATGTACCCGCAGAATACCGCCGCCAGCGCCGCGCCTATGGAATGCGAAGTATTCCAGATGGCGGTCTTGGTGGCCAGTTCCTTGGGCGGCACCCACCAGGCCAGCAGATGGTTGCAGGGCGGAAAACCGCAGCCCTGGAACACATTGTTGAGGACCAGCAGCGTGGCCATCACCATCACGATGGCACTCACGAACTCGGCCCCGCCGGTCTGGCCCGTGAGGAGGGCGGCCAGTTTGTCAGACCAGCCGAATGCCAGGTTGAAAACCGAACAGGCGGCGAGCCCGATGGCCAGATGCCAACGGGCTACGGTCCTGTCCGCGATGATGCCGTTCACAAACTTGGAGACGCCGTAGATGATCCCCACCAGGCTGAGTATGATACCGAAACTGGTGTTCGTAATCCCATACTCCTCTCCAAGGGACGGCATGGCGAAGGCGAAGTTCTTGCGCACAAAGTAGAAGAGGGCGTAGCCAATCATCGAACAGATGATGACCCGCCACTGCCAATACTTGAAAGAACGCTTCGTCTTCATCCTACCTTATAATCATTTGCCCAGATGTTCGAAGGTGAAGGCTTCCCAAGGCATGTCGGCATCGGCCTTGCCCTTGTCCAGGATGCCCACGATGTGCATGAGCAGGGGGAAATCCGCGAGGTCCACAAGACCGAGTTCGGCCTTGCGACGGACTGCCTGTCCCATGACACGGGTAATGACAAGGCTCTCCAGGGTGATGCCGGCGAGGGCTTCGGTAACCTGTTCATAATTGAGGCCGCGTCCCATCAGGACACCGCATTTGCGGGTGCGGCCGCTGAAGATGGTGACATACAGGTCGCCCAGGCCGATGCACTCGCTCTCGAAGGTGCCGCCCTGCAGCTGCATGAGGGCATGGGTCTCGCGCACCGCCTGCGTGAACGTGCCCGCTTGCGAGTTATAGTGCTGGGGCTCGTCCTCTCCGTGCCAGCGGATATTCAAACCCACCGCCAGCGTAACGGCCATGGCATAGGCATTCTTGAGGGCCACCGCGCTTTCCAGACCAATCACGTCGTTGGTGAGCGAAATGTGATAATAGGGGCCCTGCATGGCCTCTTTCATCATGCGGAGCGCCGCGTTGTCCTTACCGCAGAAAGCCACCTCGGAAGGATCCATGAACACCAACTCGTACGAGGTGCAGGGACCGCCGATCGCGCAGATGGTGCGATGGATACCGCGCTTGGCCAGCTCGCACTCCCAGTAGCCGGGATAAGAAAGGAGGGAACCATCCTCGGTTGCCCGCAGGCCCTTGGTCACCGACAGCACGGGCATGGCGGGGTCCAGTTTGGTGAGAACCTCCTCCAGGAACCAGTCCACGCCGAAAGAAGAAACGCCGCCGATTACGAAATCGGAGCCTTTCACAACCTCCTGCCATTCCTTAAAATAATGGTACTGGACGTTGTCCGGGAAAGGACGGCTGAACTTCTCGTGCTTGTGCGTACGGATGTAGCCATCAATGATTTCATCATCGAGGCAGGTTCCTACGATATGCACTTCATTACCATTCTCCGCAGCGGGGAAAGCCAAAGCCGAGCCCATCATGCCGGCTCCAATAATTGTAATCTTTCTTTTCATAACCATTATTTTACAAAAGAGTGCACGTGCACTCACACCGCAAATTTAGAGAATAATCTTTTATTTGCAAACTTTTTTTTCTATTTTTGCACAGAACATCCATTGAAGCAGTTATAAAATGCAGAAAATCAATAACAAAACAGCAACCATCTTCGATGTCGCAGAGAAGGCCGGTGTGTCTCGCGGAACCGTGGACCGTGTTATCTATGGTAGAGGGCGCGTGTCACAAAAAACGCGTGACAAAGTGAATAAGGCCATCGAAGAGCTAAACTATTCTGCCAATACGAATGCTTCCCAGCTGGCTTCCCGGAAAGAATACAAGTTCTCCTGCCTCATCCCGGATTTCAAGAAAGGCGACTACTGGGAGGAGATGAACAACGGCTTCCAGGCCGCGGCAAAGGACTTTTCTGCCTACAGCATCCACCTCACCATCCACCATTACGACCAGCAGGACGTCCAGTCGTTCATACGGGAAAGCGAAGCCATCCTGGCCGAGCAGCCCTCGGGCGTCATCATGAACACCGTCTTCCGCGAAAAGGTGACGGAATTCTGCAAGAAACTGGAAGCGGACAACATCCCCTACGCCTTCGTGGATAACAAGATTGACGAACTGGACTATACCCTATACTATGGGGTGGATCCCTACAAGAGCGGCGCCCTGGGAGCCTGGCTGCTCACAGCCCGCACCGACCCGAAGGAGATAGCCCTGGTCCGTCTGCTCCGTGACCCCAGCCGCAAGGCCGACCCGAACCGGCCGCGCCGTCACGGCTTTTCGGACTATATCGAGGACTTCTTCCCGAAATGCAAGATCAGTACGGTGTTCATCGACCCGGACAAGCCGGGCAGCATCCTGTCCACCCTGGAAACGTTTTTCGAGCAGCATCCGGCCATCCGGCACATCGCCATGACCAATTCCCGCATCTACCTGCTCCGGGATTACCTGCGCAAGCATCCGTCGGCCCATCGGGTGGTCGTGGGCTTCGACGACCTGGAAAAGAACCTCGCCTGCCTGAAAGAGGGCATCATCGACTGCCTGGTGACGCGTCACATCCCCATGCAGGCCTATAACGCCCTCACCATCTTTGCCGATTGTATCATACGCAACAAGCGCCCCCAGCACAAGAATCACTTTGTGCACATGGATATCCTTACCCAGATGAATCTGGATAATTATTAGGAAAAGCGCTTAAGACTGTTCTTCGGTAACAATCAGCGTAGCATCCACCAGTTCAATGACAGAAGCTGCCCCGTCGCCGGAATAGGTGGTGCGTCTGCCCAGCACCGTGATGCGGCAATACCCGTCCGCACTGACTCCGAAACTCTCCAGGCCGCCCTCGACGTCTTTCGGATAAGCACCGGCGAAATTCAGCAGACCATAAATATACAGACGCTCCTGGGTTTCCTCATCAGTGATATAGAGGTTGCCGTAATCGGCATTGACCACCTCCGACACCACGCCTCTCACCAGATAATAGGTGTCGTCGGTACCTCTCAGGACCTCCTGGATGGTGGCCGAAGTGAAAGGAGCCGCGGCCTCTTCATAACTGGAGATGAGGATATTGTCCATCGAGCTGTTATACCCCTCCTCCCCATGGAAAAGCCAGAAACCCTTAATCGTCTGGTAGCTGCCATCCAGCGACCATAACGTTTCGGTGGGCCAGTAAAGGAACAAAGGCGAATAACGCTTATCGATGCTTTCCATCGGGTACAGATAGTTGAAGGTATAGGCGCTATTGCTTTGCAAGTAAACCAGACCCGGAACCTGGACGGGCTGCACCTCGGTGAAGCGCGTACCGGGCTCATAGGCCAGGTAGTTCACCTCCGGTATGTTATCCTCATGGTAATACACATCGAGCATCTGGATTTCCCCCACCTCGGCCATGCCGCCATAGGTGAGTTTCTGTCCCGCAATGGAAACCTCGTCACCCGGGGTCACCGAATAGTCCGAACTCTCACCCAGATACACGTTGATAAAGTGAGAAGCCTCCCAGTCGCCGAGGACGAAACTCCGGGTGCCCGCGGCATAGACCAGGCCGTCCAGCCGGATGGGCGTGCCATCCTCCAGGCGATAGGCACTGGGGATGGTGGTCGGGAGATACTCTTCCTCGTCCACTTCCACTTCCCATCCTTCCGGAATGCCGCTGGCGCCGCTGGGCCAGTCTTCCATCCGGAACGAGCGGAAGAAAGTACCCTGCGCCGCCACGTTCTGCAACCAGTTCGTCACACAATCCGTAGCGCTGATATCAGTGGCCAGGCAGCGGATATAGGACAGGCCGGTGCAGCCGGAGAACATGGAAGCATAGCAGGAAGGTTTCAGGGTGGGAGCCAGCAGTTCCGGTGCCGATTCCAGGCCGACGCAGCCGGAGAACATGCCTTCATAGCAGGACGGCTCCAGGATGAGGGCCGGAAGCATCGGGCCATAGGTGAGGGCGATACAGCCCTTGAACATCTCCTTGTAGCAGCTCTCGGCCAGCACTTCCGGCTCCATCGTCTCGGCCACATATTCCACGGTCTCGCATCCTTCGAACATGCCGTAATAGCAGGAAGGAGCCAGGGTGGTGGCGGCCAGGTAAGGCGCCATGCTCAGGGAGGTGCAGCCCCGGTACATGTGCTGGTAGCAGCCTTCTGTCAAGGTCTCGGCCGGCAGCACTTCCTGCTCGCCGGTCAGGGAGGAGCAGCCCTCAAAGACACTGCGATAGCAATAAGGAGCCAGCTCCATGGCCGACAGCATAGGAACGGCCGTCAGCGAGGAGCAGCCGGAGAACATGCCGTCATAGCAAGCCTCAGACATCGTCTCGGCGGGCAGCTCCTGCGGCGCCTGGGTGAGACCCGAGCACCCGTAGAACAGCTCCTTATAACAATAAGGCGCGAGTTCCGTGGCGGGAAGTTCGGGGGCACCCGTCAAGCTGGAACAGTTATAGAACAGCCGGTAGAAACAATAGGCCGACGGGATGGAGAGCAGGTCCTCATCCTTGTCGATGAGCGACATCAAGTCTCCGGAAACCTGCACATTGACGCCGGTCATACTGTTGCTGGAGAAGTAGAAACGGCTGTACTGGCCTTCACTGCGGCTCAGACCGTCCGGATTGCTGCCGCAAAGGTAGAGGGGCTGGTTGGGAGATACCATCAGCGCGCTGTAATCCCAAGGCTCCCAGGTTTCGGTATCGTAGGAATAATACAGCGTAGGGGCATTCCCTTCCGACTGGGACATAGCCACCTCACACAGTTCCCGGGAAGTGAAGGTGATGTATTTACTGGCCGTAATGGGCTCGGGGATATAATCGGCCTCGGTGAGCTTACCCCAGACGGAACGTTTGATCGTGACGGGCTCTTCCACCACGCGCTCGGCCACCTTTCCCCCGGCGGCATCCATAAAAGTCATGGTATAACCGGCCGACAAAGTGGCGGGCAGGGCGGCGATGTAGTACCATTGCCCCACTTCGAAGCCGCTCTCGGGGGCCTGCAGGCTCAGTTCGGACAGTCCTTCCAACCATTCCTGGACCACGGGACGGCCCTCTTCATTGAAAGCCACGTTCACCTGGCCGGCCAGCAGCTCCTGACGGTTGCCGTGGAAGGTCACATACTGGATCCCTTCATGCATCACGCTGAACTTGATACCCCCGCAGAGATTGTAGAACTGAAGGGTATAATCCTGGCTGCGCGCCAGGGAGATGAAGGCATCGGGGTCGTAGGAGCCCGGCATGCCCACCTGCGATTCGGGGACATACAGGCCCACGGCCGATCCCGTGAAACGGGTCTCCGCAGAATAGGGGCAAACCGCCCAGAACGCGTCCTGCCCGTTGGGAAGGAAGCCCTCCAGGGAACCCGTAAACGAGGCATGGGCCGCCGCCTGGGTATTGTCGGCCTTGAAGCGGGCCGCACCGTTTTCGCCATAGAACAGGTTGATCTCATCGCCGGGGCTCCAGAAGATGGATCCATCGGCCTGAAGCACCGTTTTGCTGGCCGGCGAATCGCCCTGAACCGCCTGGAATGTCACCAACTGGGGGTCTTTTACCTCCCGCATGTTGCAGGAAAGGGCACCCAAGAGGGCCGCAAGGGCCACAGTAGCATATCTTTTAAGCATACGCCCAAACATTTCAATTAATTCCAATCTTCTTCTTCTGTTCCTTCGTTGTCGCCGGAAGGTACCTCGCCGTCACTGATGGCCGACCAGCCCTCCGGGATGCCGCTCGCACCCACCGTCCAGCCCTGCATATCGGCTGCTTTGATAAAGAGTCCATGCTGCGCCACGCCGGCCAGCCAGTCTGCCGTGCAGTTCGATGCACTCAGGCTGGTGGCCAGGCACTTGACCTGGGACAGGTTGGAACAGCCGTAGAACATGCGCGCATAGCAGCTTTCGGCCAGGGTGGCGGCCGGCAGCTCCGGAGCCGCGGTGAGGCCGATACAGCTGGCGAACATGCCGCTGTAGCAGGAAGGCTCCAAGCGGGTGGCCCCCAGCTCCGGCGCCGCGGTGAGGCCCGCGCCGGCAAACATGTTGGCATAGCAGCCCTCGGCCAGGGAAGTGGCCTGGAGCACAGGGGCCTGCGTGAGGCTGGTGCAGCCCGTGAACAGGCTGCCATAGGCATACGGTGACAGGTTCGTGGCCGACAAGGCCGGTGCCGCCGTCAGGCCCGTGCAGTCCTGGAAGAGGCTATAGAAACAGTAATCGCGCGGGATCATCTGCCAGTCTTCATCCTTGTTCACGAGGGACATGATATCACCCGACACGGAGAAACGGTCGCCCGTCGCGACAAAGGAGCTGTAGCGGTTAGGACTGGAACTCAGGCCGTCCAGGTTGTCGCCGCAAAGGTACAGCGGCGCATTGGCGCCAATACCCAGGCTGCTGTAATCCCAGGGGGTCCAGGTTTGGGCATCCGTGGAAAAATAGAGGACGGGGGCATTGTCGCCGTGATTGTCCAGACGAAGGGTGGTATTTCCTTCCGATCTGAAGGTGAGGTATTTACTGGCCGAAACCGTTTCAGGGGCAATCTGCACGGTCCATCCCTCGGGGATGCCGCTGGCACCCACGCTCCAGTCATTCATGTCGTCCGCTTTGACGAAAGTGCCCTGGGCCGCCACGAAAGACAACCAGTTTTCGGTGCCCCCGCGGATTCCCATTGCCAGGCACTTGACGTACTGCAGGTTCTCGCAGAAATAGAACATCTCCGTATAGCAGCCTTCCGCAAGCGTTTGGGCCGGAAGTTCCGGGGCCGAAACCAGCTGCCGGCAGTGACCAAACATCTGCTTATAGCAATTCGTGACAAGCTCGGTGGCGGGCAGCTGCGGGGCCTGCTCCAGCGAGGAACAACGATAGAACATGCTGTCATAGCAGGAAGGCGCCAGATTGGTGGCAGGAAGGGACGGAGCGGCCGACAAGCTACAATTGGAAAACATACCATAGTAGCAACCCTCCGCCAGGGTGGTGGCGGGCAAGACAGGCGCAGTGGCCAGGCTGCTGCAATTGGCGAACATATTGGCATAGCAGCTCTCCGTCAGGGTGGTGGCCGGTAAAGTCTCCGGGACACTGGTCAGGCGGGAACATTGGACAAACATGCTATTATAACAGGAGGGGGCCAAGGTCCGGGCCGGCAAAGCCGGCGCCACCTGCAGGCTGGAACCGTCATACATGGAGTCATAGCAGTTGGCGGTAAGGGTGGTGGCGGGAAGGGACGGACCGGAAGTCAGCTGCATGCAATCCGTGAACAGGTAGTAGAAACAGTAGGCGTTGGGAATGGCCAGTAACTCCTCATCCTTGTTCAGCAGGGACATGATATCGCCCGATATGGAGATATTGTCGCCGTTGGTCAGGAAAAAGCTGTAGCGCTCTTTACTGAAGTTGAAGCCGTCGGGGTTGTCACCGCAAAGGTAGAGGGGATCTCCGGCACGGAAATAAAGGGCACTGTAATCCCACAAGTTCCACGTGACGGCATCCCTGGAATAATACAGCACGGGAGCATTGTCCTGGTTTTGCAGATAAATGCGTGAAGATCCTTCCGAAGTAAAAGTCAGGTACCGGCTGGCCGTGATGGGTTCCGCCACGTCGTCGGCATCGGCCAGGATGCCCCAGACGGAGCGCTTGATGGTGACGGGATTTTCCGAGAAACGCTCGGCCATCACTTCCCCGTCGCTGTCGATAAAGGTCATGGTATAACCGGCCGACAGGCTGGCAGGAAGGGAGACTATGTAGTACCACGCCCCTACCTCAAAGCCGTTTCCGGAGGCTTCCAGACGCAGCTCCGAGACCGTGTTCACCTGCTGGCTCACCTGCGGCCGGCCGTTCTGGTCGAAGGAAGCCTGCACCGTACCGGCCAGGGGCTCCTCGTTGTTGCCCCGGAAGATGACGGTCTTGACGCCGGGCTTGGTGAGGGAGAACTGGATACCGCCGCACAGATTGTAGAACTGCAGAGTATAGTCCTTGCTCCGCGCCATCGAGATGAACGCATTGGGGGCAAACGTGCCGGCCACGGCCGTCTGCACATCGGGCAGCGAAACGCGCACCGCCGATCCGTTGAACGTATTCCCCGCCGCATAGGGATAGACCGCCCAGAAATCGTCGCGGCCGTTGGGCAGGAAGCCGTCCATCGAACCGGAGAAGGAGGTCTGCGCAGCGGCCTCCCGGTTATCGGCATCCAGACGGGCCGAGGCGGAAGCGCCGTAATACAGGTTGATGGCGTCACCGGGGCTCCAATACACGGCTCCGTCGGCCTGAAGGACCGTTTTCGTGAGCATGGCATCGGCCTGAACGGCCTGGAAGGTCACCCGTTCGGGGCCTCTTTCCTCCCGCGTCTGGCAGGAGAGCGCGCCCAGCAGGGCGGCTATGGCAAGGATACTATATCTTTTATGCATATGCAGTAAGCCTCAAAATCAATCCCATTCTTCTCCGCTGGTGCCCTCGTTGCCACCGGAAGGCGTGCCGCCCTCGTCCACGACAATCCAGCCCTGCGGGATGCCGCTGGCACCGATGGGCCAGGCCGACATAGAGGCCGGTTTGACGAAGGTTCCTTCCCGGGCTACGTTGTTCAGCCAGCTGTCCACGCACATGTTGGCGCTGATATCCGTGGCCGCGCATTTGACGTAGGACAGGTTGGTGCAGCCGCTGAACATGTTGTAGTAACAACGGTAAACCAGGGTGGTGGCGGGCAGCTGCGGCGCTTCCCGCAGGCCGGTGCAGCCGGCGAACATGTTGTTGTAGCAGCTGTTTTGCAGGGTGGTCGCAGGCAGGGCCGGGGCCGATGTCAGGCCGGTACAGTCGGCAAACATGTACTGGTAGCAGCTGGCGGCCAGGGTCGTGGCCGGGAGTTCCGGAGCGGCCGTGAGATAGCTGCAGCCATAGAACAGGAAGTGGAAGCAGCCTTCCGAAGGAATGACGGACACATCCCCGTCATTCTTGATCAGGGACATGATATCGCCGGAGATGGAGAAGCGGTCACCCGTAGCCGTGAAGAGACTGAAGCGGGAGGCGCCGGCGCTGAAGCCGTTCGGGTTCATACCGCACAGGTAAAGCGGAGCCTGGCGGGTGAACGAGATGGCGCTGTAATCCCACGCGGTCCAGTTCTCGGCGTCGGTGGAGTAGTACAGGGCCGGGGCATTTTCCCCGTTGTTGGCCAGCGACAGGCGGGTGGTGCCTTCCGAGACGAACGTCAGATACTTCGTGGGATGCAGCGGCTGGTCCTCGGCATCCACATACACGATGCGGGTGCCGTCGGGGACCTGCAGCAAGTCGAATTCCTGCTTGATGGACAGGTAGAGCACGTCCATGGGGTTTTCCAGGCAGTTCAGTTCCCGGATGGCAATGAACTTGGACATATCCAGTTCCCGGAGATTGTTCCGGCTCAGGTCCACATAACGGAGGCCCGAGATGTTGCTCAGATCGATGGATTCCAACTCATTGTCACTGGCGTTCAGGCGGTCCAGGCGGACGTTGTCGGAAACAGACAGGGACTTGAGGCGGTTGCCGGAGCAATCCAGGTTGTCCAGCAGGAATACATGGGACAGGTCCAGCGCGGTGAGGTTGTTTCCGGAGCAATTGATGCTCATGAGCTTATCATTGCTCAAAGGCAGCTGGGTGAGGCGGCCGGAGCGGGCCCGGGAGCCCTTCACCTGCAGGGTCTTCAGGTCAGGCATACCCGACACCTCGCGGACCGAGGCGATGTTGTCTGTCGAAACGGCGATGGAGGAGACGACCTTGAGTTCGCCGTAAGAGATCTTGTCGTCGTGATTCAGGTTATGGTACGTGAGCAGGTATTGGCGGAAGTTGGGGTCCTCGATTTCCACGTCATCGTCTTCCCGCAGGGACACCTCCTGCGACACCCGGCTGAAGCCGGTACCATATTTATTGTCTTCGGCATAGGCCAGTACATGGTAGGTACCTACGCCCATGGCGCTCTTGGGAAGGGTGAAGGTCTTGCCGTCGGCACTGAGCACGGCCGGATTCCGTCTTTCCCGGCGGATGGCCATGGGTTCCGAGATATCGCTCCACATGAAGCCCACGTCGGTGACTTCCCGGCCGCCGTTATCCTCGATGGTGGCCGTGAGATAGAAGCCGTCGGTGAGGGTCACGTCGGAAACGGTGGCAACGGAGGTCTCGGGCGTTTTCTGGGTGACGATCTCCGAATACATCTTGCTGTGGCCGTTGGAAATGAAGGCGCGCAGATAGTAGGTCTGGTTGGAACTGAGTCCCGTGACACCCACGGTGAAACTGCCGTCCGGCTCCACCACCTCGGGAACCAGGGTCTTGTAGGTTCCGCCGCCGGCAAACAGTGTCTCGGACAGCTCCACGCCATAGGCGGTGATATCGGCCATATGGCTGCTGAATGTTCCGTTCACGGCCATGGACACGCGGGTCACACTGAGCTGGTCAACTGAAAGCGTGGGCTCCTCCGGCTTGTTCATCGGGGCTTCGGGGTCACGCAGGCAAGCGGTGGCCACCATGGCCAACGCGCCCAAAATCATGTACCTGACTGCTTTCATAGGGCTAGAACATTACGCCAATCCCCAGATTGGCCTCGTAAAACTTGAAGGAATTGGTCTGCAGACCGGCCGATACGGCAAAGCCGCCCAGACGGAACAGGACGCCGATTTCGGCCTCCGCACCGGAGAAGGACTGGGACGTCACCTTGGCAAACTGATAGGTGCCGTCGGCGCCGTACAGCTGCCAGGCCAGCGTCCGGGTACCGTAACCGGCGCCTGCGTAGGCGTAGAGGGAAGACTGGTCGTTCAGATCGGTCAGGTGCCGCATATAGCCGGCGGTGATGGCAAAGCGGCTGCGCTGCACCTCGCCGGTGAACCAGCCCTTGGTGCCGTCCAGCATGCCCTCGGCATCACATTCGCCCACCGTCTTGAGGCCGAAGTTGAAGTCGCTCTTGACCCGCAGGTAGCCGCCGTTGCGCTTGCACATGCCCAGCATGAGGCCGTAGGAAAGCTGCGTGGGGCTGGAGAAGGACGTGCTGAAGCTGGGCAGGACCAGGGTACGGAGCTTCACGGTCTCTTCCACATCCAGGTCCATCTGGTACACCATGCCGGACTCGATGGCGATGTTCTCGGGAATCACGAACTCCAGGGGTTTGCAGCCGTCCATGGAGAATTTGACGCGGGTGGCGCCTTCCGGGATACGGACCAGCCATTCTCCGGGATAATGCACCGGCGAGCCAATGATTCCCTCAAACAGCAGCGGGGATTCGGACACCGCAAAGGAGATGTCCAGCAGCGCTGCCAGTTTTTTGTTGTTGTCGAACACGGGCGAGGTACGGGCCCGCATATCCCCAATGTCGCCTTGGGCGAAACTGCGCACCACCAGACGCTGATTCTGCGCCAGGGCGCCCAGCGTAATCAGGAGCAGGAGGGAAATGGAAAGAAGACGTTTCATCGAACGGTGAAGCTATTGATGTTAAATACTTTATTCTCTTCCAGACGCTGGGTCTTGGCGTCATCCAGCCAATAAGGCTGCCAGGTACGGACATGGATCTGGGGATGGGATTCGTCACGGAAGTCCCAGATCATGAACAGATAGCCCTCGTCGGAATAATTGGACGATTCGTAACCCTGGCGCAGCACCACGCCGTAGTAACCGTCAATGGAGGGGTGCTTGGACACCTTGATATCCGAGAAGGTCACCTTGATGTATTTGGCGGCGGGGAAAACACGGGTACGGAGCTTTTCAATGTACTCGTGCTTGCTCTGCTGGGAATAGACAATCTCCTTGTCTTCCTTGAGCACGGCCACGTGGTCCCCTTTCTTGCGCTTGACCACCTTGCCGGTGATGATGAGGGCGTCGTCGCTGAACACATTGTCCAGGAAGTCGATATCTTTCCGGTTGTAGGCCGTACGGAACTGCTCCACATAGTCCAGGATCATCTGGCGGCAGCGGAGGTCGGTCACCTCGGAGCCGTCGGAGATCACCTTGCGGTACAGGTTGTTCTGGATGGCCAGGTTGATGCGGGATACTGTTCCGTCCCGTTCCATGTCAATCACCAGTTCCTGGTAATCGCTCTCCCCCGAAACGGCGTTGAGTTCGATGGGGACATTGCGCACCTGATACCCGGCATAGGTAGTGAGCACCCGCTCCACGATCTCGGGTTCGTCGCAGCGGAAAGGCATATTGCTCCAGAGCATCATCACGGCATCGACGGCGTCGGGGCTGATTTTCACGGCCGAAAAGTCCGGATCCGTCGCGGCGTCAAAAGCCTGGTTGAAGCTGGTGAGGAGGGCCGACAGATTCTCGCCGATCCGCTGCCGCAGCGCGGCATTGGACAGGCCGTCACTGATGGTGACGGATATCGTCTGGGCTTGCGCGCCCAGACAGGCCACCAGCAAAAACAGGGTTACAACGAATTTTTTCATAATACGTTACTGTTTTTCAGTCCTTCAATATAAACCCACAGCGGGGCATTCCGGTAGCGGATGGGCTCGGCCTCCTGGCCGGTCCTGGCATTTTTCCGCACCAGGTTTTCGTCCAGCGGCGTCATCACCTCCACCACCTTTTTCGTCTTGGGGTCGAAGTACACCAGGATGGCGTCGTTGGCATACGGCTGGCTCTCATCGTCAATTTTCTGGCTGGCACGGATTTCCTCCACCAGCGGGCTGGCTACGATGAGATCGAGCACCTCGTCAATCTTCCCGGCCTCCAGGATGCCGTTAATGAGGCTGGAGAGCTGGTCTATGCGGGTATCGCTGGTGAGCTGCACCCCCAGCGACTGTTCCAGTTCCAGGAGACGGGCCTTCTCCACAAAGACGATGCTCCGGTAGGTGTTGGGCCTGAGCAGGCAGGAAACGGTTTCCACGTAATCGGCCGGAATCTCCTTCTTCTCTTTCAGGAAGACGAAGGCGTCCGTATTCAGGAAGGCCTCCAGCTGCACTTTCAGTTCCTTGGCAGCCGCCTCGATGGATTTCTCCGGCTTGGCCTCACCGGGCAGGGTGGAGAGACCGTAGAGGTAGCGGTCGGTGTCCAGTTTGATCTGGTTGATGCGCCTGAGCAGGCTGTCCCGGTCCTGCGCCAGCAGCGGGCAGGAAAGCGCCATAAGCACAAGCAGCAGACAAGTTACTCTTTTCATCGGGCCAGGTTATGGATGGGGGTGAACGTATAGGCCTCGGCCTGCATCTGGCCCTTATCGCGGCCCAGCAGGTCCTGGTCTATGGTAAATATCATGGTATGGCTGAATCCCAGCTCCTGATTGACTAAAAAGAGCGTCGCCTTGATCTGTCCCTTCTCCATCTTCTCGATGCCCACATAGGGGACAAAACCGCAGCCGTTGATGCAGAAGCCCAGCAGACGGTCCAGGGGCACCTCCACTTCTTCCATGGCATAATTGTAACGGTGCTGCTTGAGATAGACCGTGTAGTGGCTGTCACCGGTGTAACCGGAAAGCAGGGTGGCGACGGACTCGACGGGCAGCTTGCGGTCGCGGACGGGGACATAGCCCCTCATCCCGCGGCGGAAATAGGATACCGCACGCACGACTTCCGTCTCGTAGTGGCCCAGGTCGCACACATAGAGGTTCTTGTCTATGCGCTGCAGGCTGTCCGGAACGGGCCTGGACAGGGGCCCCTCATAAACAGCCATGGCTTCCATGAAGAATTTCTCCATGGCGGGCTTGTCAATTTCCTGGCCAAAAGCGGCGACAGAGAGGGCCAGGGCCAGTAATAAGCTTAACGTTTTACGCATTTCCCCAGTTTTTGATCGGTGGCTGTATCGGGATGGTCTCCCAGTTTGATAAAGGCTTTCTTGGTGCCGTTGGCACTGTACCATTCGCCATAATTGAGGTGTCCCTGTTTCCAGTCACCTTTAATGTAATCTCCGGCCTCGGCGTAGCGCTGCTCGGGGTCGTGCATGTCAATGCGGCGGCGTGTCTTGAAGGTGTAGGTGCCGAATCCGTCCGGATAGCCGTTCACGACACTGCCGCTGAAGGTATTGCCGCTGGCGCTGCTGCCGGAAGACTGCGTCTTGGCCGGGGTCTTGGTCGCAGCAGCGGTCTGTGTCCTGGCCTCCGTCTTGACTTCGGTCTTGGTTTCGGTCTTGGCCGTTTCCTTCACTTCCGTCTTGGCTTCGGCCTGCGTCTGGGCGGGCACTTCCGGCTTGGTCTCTTCCTTAGGGGTTACCGGCACCGGCTGGACGGTCGTTTGCGCCACGGGCTGCTTGGGATCGGCCTGGGACGGCTTTTTCAGGAACAGGAACGCGCCGCCGCCCAGAAGCAGCAGGGCCGCCAGGGCCACGACGGGGAGCACCCACTTGGGCTTGGCCGGCTGGGCCGATGCCGCGGGTTTGACCGGGGCGACAGGTTTGACCGGGGCGACGGGGGCGGCGGGAGCTGCCGGAGCGACCGGAGCGGCAGGGGCCACCGGGGCGGCGGTCTGCGTTTCGCCGCGATAGTCCCGGATGAACTTCTCCAGCAGGGGGAAGTCCACATCCTGGCCGCCACGCGTTTTCACATGCTGCTTGAGCGACAGGAAATACTCCAGGTCGTCGTCAAACGGATTCTCCTCCAGCAGATAAGGAATGATGTGCTTGCGCTGGTTAAAAGCCAGGGTCACTTCATTCTTCACATGCTCCGAGCGGCACGACTGCGTGCTGCACACCACCAGGACGATGTCCGAGGTTCTGAGAGCCCGGGTAATCTCTCCGGAGAAATTGCCGGAGGTAATGTCGCGGAAAGCGATCCAGCACTTGATGCCTTTGCTTTCCAGATAGTTGCACAGGTTCTCTGCTATGATTCTGTCGCAACTGCTGTAACTGATGAATACCATCTCTATATATATGTCATCCCTAATTTACAAAGATACCGAAAATTTTTGCGTTATCGGCATTTTTTTGCGGGATTTTAGCATAAAAACAGACAAAATGCAGGCAAAACGCATAAACTTTTTGGCGCATGCATGGATTATACGGCCCCAGATGGTAGCTTTGCTTCCGACACAAAGCGAAAACCATGACGCGAAAGATACCCAAAGGCCGGCTCCGTACCGCTATCTACTTCTTCTATTTCTACCTGCACATCGCAAGCTGCACTTCTGTGGCGCCCATGACTGTCTTCTTGCAGTCGCCGGCCTTTTTTTCCTTTCCGCAAGACCAGCTGGACCTGCTCTTCTTTGAATGTACGGGAGCGCGGCGGTTGGAAGCCTACCAGCGGGCCCGGGTGCGCGACAACCGGCTGGTGTACGGCCTCTCCGGCAGCGGAGAACGCCACATCGCCGTCCTGTCGGCCCATCGGGACAGTCTCTTCCCGTACGCAGGCATCCGCCATTACGGCGACCTGTGCGAGACGGTGGCCTGGCTGGGCCACGAAGATCCCGACCGTCCCCGGCTGTATGGCGAGACAGAAGTGGCCCCGGGCGTCTCCCGGACGGCAGAAGTCCGGCTGCAGCCTGCCCTCTGCCGCATCCGGTTGCGTTCGGTGGCCTGCGATTTCAGCGGCAGGCCCTATGCCGGCAGCCGTTTCGAAAGCACCCGCCTCTATCTCACGCACGCGGGGACGGAGTACCCGCCCTTCGGCCCGGCTGGACGGATGCCCCTCCAGTGGATGAACGTCGGGGCGGCCGACAGCCTCTCGTGCCTGTCCCTCCCCCATCCCGAAATGCTCCTGCAGGAGGGGCTGGGCCCGGTGGGGTCCCTCAGGCAAACGGCCGACCGCTGCTTTTGCTGCTATCCCAACCCCGCCACGGAAGATGTGCTGGGGCTGTCGCGCACCTGCCTGGTGCTGGAAGGCCGCGTGAACGGCATCCGCTGCTACTATCCCCTGCCCCTGCCGGGCATGCAGCCCGGTGACGCCTATACCCTGGACGTGACACTGCTGCGCATGGGCACCCCCCGGCCCGACCTTCCGGCCGAAGCAGGGTCCTACCAGCTGGATATCCGGACCGAACCCTGGAGATACGTCCCCCCGCTTGAACAAACGTTCTGACCATGAAAAAAGGATGGATCCTCCTCCTGGCGGCCCTCGGGGCCGCCTGCACCCCGCCCGCCGGGCATGGCGGCGACAGCCTGCAGCTTCGCATCTTCCCGCCGGAGGGGGCGCTCACCCGGTCGGCCCCGGCCGACGAGACGCGCCTCAGTGACTGCCAGATTCTCATTTTCAATGATTTCGGAGTGCTGGAGGAAGACCGCTACATTCCCTGGCGCGAGATGAGCGGGAGCGGTCCCCTCACCTGGGAGACCACCCTTCTTCACGGGGCGCCCTACACCATCCTGGCCGTGGCCAACCTGGGTTACCGGCTGCAGGCCGCCAGCCTGGAAGAGGCGCTGGCGCTGCGCTACTGGCTGTCCTATCCCGACGAATTCAGCCAGGGTTTGCCCATGGCCGCCCGGCTGAATCACGTGACTCCCGGCCGGGACGGGCCCGTGGACCTGCGCCTGGAAAGGCTCCTGGCCCGGGTAGATCTGCGAATGGACCGCCGCAGCCTCCAGGCCGATGTGCAGCTTCGCATCCGCTCCGTGACGGTGGGCGCTTCCCCCAGGAATGTGCAACTCTTCTCCCAGGGAAAGGCCCGCACGCGCGAGGATCTCTTCCAGCCGGGCTACGGGAAAGACGGCGCCGCCGCAGACAGCCTGAACCGCGACGAAAGCCTGGGGCTGAGTTTCCCCGTGAGCCTGTACCTGCTGGAAAACTGCCAGGGAGACCTGCCGGAGGGCGATTTTCACGGGGCGGTGTGCTCCTATATCGAAATCCAGGCCGACTACCATTCCGACAGCTGGAACAGCCGGCCGGGACAGCCGCTCATCTACCGCTTCTACCTGGGAGAAGGGCCCGGCAACTACGACGTGCGGCGGAACAGCTGTTACCGGATCAGCGTCCGGCCGGAGGGCGACGGACTGGGCGAGGACAGCTGGCGGGTGGACCGCTCGGGCCTGGAGCCCCGGACACGCTTCACGCTGCATCCGGCCGCCTACAACGAATGCCGGGCGGGGGAAGATTTCCACCTCTGGTGCGAACTCACCCCGGCGGGAACGCCCCTGGAGATCGAAGCGCTGGCCTGGGACGACGACGAGGACGTGGCCGGGATCTATGACTACAGCCTGGACCCCGACGGGAACGGACTCACCCTGCACACGAAAAAAGGCGGAACCGCCGTCATCTACTTCAACGCGGGTCCGCCTGTGAGCCGGGATACGCTGGCCATGGTGGTGATTGCCCCCTAGCGCTTCCCGTACATGTCTTCGTAATACTTCTGATAGTCTCCGCTGGTCACATTATCCATCCAGGCCTGGTTGTCCAGGTACCAGCGCACCGTCTTCTCGATGCCCTCCTCGAATTGCAGGGACGGCTCCCAGCCCAGTTCCCGCTGCAGTTTGGAGGAATCGATGGCATAGCGGAGGTCGTGCCCCGCACGGTCGGTCACATAGGTGATGAGGTCCATATCGGCCCCTTCCGGACGGCCCAGGAGGCGGTCTACTGTGTTGATGACCACCTTGATGATGTCAATGTTCTTCCACTCGTTGAAGCCGCCGATGTTGTAGGTGTCGCCCGGCTTACCCGCATGGAAGATGAGGTCGATGGCGCGGGCGTGGTCCTCCACATACAGCCAGTCCCGCACGTTTTCTCCCCTGCCATAGA
>JAEEGL015492502.1_pt1 | contig 35997 bp, 28 predicted proteins | sample 9134231 | NCBI WGS metagenome assembly JAEEGL01 (sample SAMN16246548, study PRJNA631951) | gut metagenome | biome: gut microbiome; feature: rumen; material: fiber-attached | host: Bos | place: Iran: Karaj | collected 2018-10
AGGTGTTATGTTGGTACAATTATATACATTTAAATGTTGTGTATCAGTATTTTAGATGTATTTTTATAATCTAATAGTTTATGTATGCATGTTTTTGATAAGTCTTTGTTTTGTAACGGTATAGTATATATATTGACAAAAATATCACTTACTTTACAATTTACAAATGTAAACTAAAATATTGTTGATAACTTTTTACAAATGTAATCGGTATTATCATTACATTTGTAAACTGAAATTTTGTAAAAAAGATGATAGAACGAATCAAGAAAATAATAGAGGTAGAGAACATAGGTATGGTTAAGTTTGCTGATGAAATTGGCATCGGAAGTTCAGCCTTGTCGCATTACCTTAGAGGTCGAAATAAAATTTCGTTAGAGCTTGTGACTAGAATTTTGGAACGTTTTCGTGGTGTAAATCCAGAATGGCTTCTTTTTGGTCGCGGTGAAATGTATAAGTCGACCGATGCAAAAGTTTCGTCTCCTGTTAGTGAGCCAAGTTTGTTCGACAATCAGCCATCGGTCTCTGCCAGTTACCATACAATCGAAAAAAAGGCCGAAAATTCGCCATCAATTGACCACGATGAAGATATTTTCGATTCTAAACCGCTTAAAGATGAGCTAGGAGAAGATGTTGCGCCCATCCAACAGATTGGTAAACAGGAGAATGACTCTTCTATTAAGCCTCAAAAAACTATTGAGAGAATTTTAATAATGTATTCCGATTCGACGTTTGACAGCTATTCGCCAAATGGACATCGGATGTAAGTTGGTGTTTCGCTTAAATTATATACCTATTAATAAAATATTTGTTTTTAACCTCAGAATCCCGACTAAAAGTTTTACCTTTGCAATCTTTAAATGAAAGGTAGAATGGAAAAGAATTATTCTGCGTCGCTGATAGAAACATGGCAATACGGCAAGGAAGAGGCCGTACGACTTGGTAGCAGTATGCTCTGTCCGGAGCATTTGTTGCTTGGTATTATCCGTAACACCGAATGCGAAGCCATGCAGAAGCTCAAGGAACTCAATGTTAATACGGCAGAACTGAAGCGTGCTATCGAGGTGAACTATAAGTCGTCGGAACTCGCGCTTACAAATCCCGAGGATGTAGTCGACAGCAAGCCAATATCTAGAATCCGCCTTTTCATGCACTCCGAAGCCATATCGCTGGGTAGCAACGAAATAAATACCAATCACTTGCTTCTTGCAATATTGAAAGTCCCCAGCAATCTGTTGTTGGTTCTCGACAAATTCAACCTTGGATACGACCTGTTCCGAATGACAATGGAAATTGGTGAATGGGAGATGGTGCAGGACGAAGACAACAGCGATATGGATGATGAATTGCCTGGTGACGAAGGCATGGAGTTCTCTAATATAGATAGGTTTGACGAAGAACCAAGAAGCCGTATGCGCAACAGACGCAGCAAGTCGAAAACTCCTATGCTTGACCAGTTTGGAGTAGACCTCACGGCTGCTGCTATGGAAGACAAGCTTGACCCTGTGTATGGTCGTGAAAATGAAATCAATCGTATAACTCAGATATTGTCGCGTCGCCGGAAAAACAATCCTGTGCTTATCGGTGAACCAGGCGTCGGCAAGTCGGCAATCATCGAGGCGCTTGCTTCGAAGATTGTAAAGAAGGAAGTGTCGCATGTGCTGTTCGATAAGAAGCTTATAATGCTGAATATGACCTCGATGGTAGCTGGAACTATCTATCGCGGTCAGTTCGAGGAACGTATGACCGACCTTATTGATGAACTGAAGGCAAGTCCCGATGTCATACTTTTTATCGACGAGATACATACAATTGTCGGTGCTGGCGATTCTTCGGGCAACTTCGATGCTGCAAATATTCTGAAGCCGGCTCTTGCCCGTGGCGAAATACAATGCATTGGCTCGACAACCCTCGACGAGTATCGGAAGATAGAGCGCGATGGCGCATTGGAACGTCGTTTCCAGAAGGTTATCGTCGAATCGCCGACTGTTGAGGATACTATACAGATATTGCAGAAGGTAAAGGGCAGATACGAAGACTATCATAAGGTCGTGTATTCCGACAAGGCAATTGAGGCATGTGTGCGACTTACCGACAGATACATAAGCGATAGGGCTCAGCCCGATAAGGCCATCGATGCTCTCGACGAGGCTGGCGCAAGAGCTCACACCTTCAAGGTATCGGTTCCGAATAAAATCCTCGAACTTGAGTCGGAACTGCAAAAGACGCGTGAGCAAAAGATGCAGTCGGTTAAGGATCAGCAATTTGAGGTTGCTGCGGCATATAGGGATAAGGAACGCGATATAGAAATGTCGGTAGAACAGCTGAAGAAGCAGTGGATGAACGACATGAACGACGACAAGAAGCTCATCACAGAAGAGGAAGTCGCCGAGGTGGTCGCTATGATATCTGGAGTTCCAGTGAAGAGAGTAGCTCAGACTGAGGGCGCACGTCTGCTAGAAATGGGCGAGGCTCTTTCGGGAAAAATCATTGGTCAGGACGAGGCTATAAGCAAGGTTGTAAATGCAATACACCGTAACCGTGCCGGACTTAAAGACCCGAACAAACCAATCGGAACGTTCATCTTCCTAGGACCTACTGGCGTGGGTAAGACGCAATTAGCTAAGATTCTGGCAAAATACCTGTTCGATACCGATGATGCTCTAATACGTATCGACATGAGCGAATACATGGAGAAGTTCGCTGTTTCGCGTCTGGTGGGCGCACCTCCAGGATATGTCGGCTACGAGGAAGGCGGTCAGCTTACAGAACGTGTTCGCCGTAAGCCGTATTCGGTTGTACTGCTCGACGAAATCGAAAAGGCGCATCCCGATGTGTTCAATATCTTGTTGCAGATTCTCGACGAAGGACGTCTCACCGATAGTTCGGGCAGAAAGATCGATTTCAAGAATACCATATTGATAATGACTTCGAATATCGGTTCGCGCCAGTTGTCTGATTTCGGTGTCGGTGTCGGATTCGATACCAAGGCAAGGAAAGATGCATATCTTGAAAACACTAAGTCGGTGATTGAGAATGCATTGAAAAAGACATTCTCGCCTGAATTTATAAATCGTATCGACGATATTGTACAGTTCAATACTCTTACAAAGGATGATATTTGCAAGATTATCGACATTGAACTTGCAGGTCTGTACGACAGGGTAAAGGATATGGGATTCACCTTAAAGATAGAGCAGTCGGCTAAGGACTTTATTGTCGAGAAGGGCTACGATCCGAAGTTTGGTGCTCGTCATCTGAAGCGTGCAATACAAAGGTACGTCGAAGATGTGTTGGCCGAATACATATTGAAGGCCGATGTTTCTTCCGAAAATATAATTACACTCGAATTCGACGAAAAGGAAGGAATGAAAGTTTCGTTGTCAAAAGAATAACAATGAGGCAGTTAAATAAAAAAAGCGTCTTTTGGGACGCTTTTTTATTTTTAACCTAAATAGCTCTTCAGCAACTTGCTTCTGTTGGAGTGTTTCAGTCGTCTGATGGCTTTTTCCTTGATTTGTCTTACGCGTTCGCGGGTAAGACCGAACTGGTCGCTTATTTCTTCGAGCGTACGTTCTGGACCTCCAATGCCAAAGAACATTTTTACAATTTCTCTTTCACGTTCGGTAAGTGCTGCAAGTACGCGTTCTATTTCCTTCGAAAGCGACTCCTCGATAAGTTTGGAATCGGTATTTGGCAAGTCGGTGTTTTCAAGTACATCGACAAGGCTGTTGTCTTCGCCGTTTGCAAATGGGGCATCCATTGATACGTGACGTCCAGAAACCTTAAGGGTGTCGGAAATTTTGTCTTCGGGCATATCAAGCACTTTTGCCAGTTCTTCGGAGGTAGGACGGCGTTCGTTTTCCTGCTCGAATCTTGAGTAAGCCTTGTTGATTTTGTTGAGAGAACCAACCTGATTCAAAGGAAGACGGACAATTCTTGCCTGTTCGGCCAAAGCCTGGAGAATCGACTGTCTGATCCACCATACTGCATACGATATAAACTTGAAACCGCGTGTTTCATCGAATTTTTCAGCAGCTCTGATAAGTCCAAGATTTCCTTCGTTGATAAGGTCGGGTAGGCTTAAGCCTTGATTCTGATATTGTTTTGCAACAGAAACGACGAATCTCAAATTTGCCTTTGTCAACTTTTCCAATGCCTGGCGGTCACCTTTTCTGATTCGCTGCGCCAATTCGACTTCTTCTTCTACTGTGATAAGTTCTTCTTTACCAATCTCCTGCAAATACTTGTCCAACGATGCACTCTCGCGATTGGTAATTGATTTAGTAATTTTTAACTGTCTCATTTCTTATTTTTAAAACTAATATCTTATACGATAAGATATTGAAAAAGTTTTATTTTTTTTTACAAAAAAATCTGCCGTCTTTCTGGCGGCAGATTTTTGTGATAATTTTTATCAATAAGTTACTTGATGACATTTATCTTTGAGACAGAACCATTAACTTTTACGAAATAGGTTCCGTTTGTGAAGTTTCTTACGTCGATTGAAATGTTACCAGGTGCATTTTCGTTTGCATATACAACCTGGCCGAGAGCGTTTACAATCTCAATATCAGCATTTTCTATATTTGTTATTGTAATGTTCTGGCTTGCGGGATTCGGGTAGATGCTAGTTTGTGCTTCGACTTCGTCGATTTTGGTACATGGAAGGACTTCCAAAGTTTCCTGCTGTATGCTTGTTCCGCATTCGTTTGTCGCGGTCAAGGTTACAATGTAGTTGCCTTCGCTGTTGTATGTCATTGTCGGGTTTTCTTCGGTTGATGTGGTAGAACCATCGCCAAAGAATGCTCCCAAATCGAAGCCGCTGTCACCTGTAAGTTCGCTCAAGTCGATTCCCTGTCCATCACCGAAATTCCATGCATACGTATCAGCATTCTGAGAATAGTTGGTGAATTCAATTAGGGAACCTGTGCAGAATTCCAGATTATAGCCGAATTCAGCTGTTGGCAATGGCGAGCAGTCGTAGATTACAAAGCTGCTGATTGCTGCTCCACCAATAGAGTTGCTTCCAGTCATGCTGCCGAAGATGTCCTGGAAGAATCCTCCCATTCCAGAGTCGTCGCCCATGTTCATGTTTGTAGTCTTGAAGGCAAATCTGAACTTAACGTTCGAAAGGTCTGCGCCGGTCGGGAATCTGATTACCGTTTTTGCTGCTACAAAGCCATTTGTATTTCCCGACCAGCCTGGGTCGCTCATACCTTCGGTCATCATGTTCGATGTGTACCAACCTTCGGCGATATCGCCGTCGTTAGCAACGACATTTATCCATGCTGAACCGCCATTGTAAGAATATTGCAGAGAGAGTGCACCGCCAAATACACCGAACATGCTGCTCGGATCAAAAGGCATTTCACCTGTATCGTCGCCAAAATCCATTGCGCTCAGGTTGTACCACAAGCTAAGCTTTACAATAGGATTTGTCATTCCAGTAAGGTTGTAACAAGGAGAGTAGAGGTAAGAAACTTCGCCTGGGTTAACTGGTCCGTTTGGATTTGTCGCCCATGTCCAGATGCTGTCGCGTGGAGAAATTGCTGTTTTTCCGAACACCCACGACGAATAAGTTCCATCGGCATACCAGTCGTTTACAAATTCTGTATCGTCAAATAATGCGACAGCAGTATTGTAGAGTCCTTGCGAAACAATTTCTTTTTCTGCCTCGTCGTTACTAGCATCTTCGTCGCCTACGAGTGCTGTCCTTGCGATAATATTGTATGTTCCAAAATTTGTTAGGTTGATGGCCGTATTGAATGTATATGAGGCTGTTGCGCCTGCAACAATTTCGGTATTTACTGTTTCTATTGTCCAGTTTGCTCCTCCATCAACCGAATATTCCACAACGTAGTTCGACTGTGCTGCACGTCCGTAATTCTTGATGGTTACCGAAACGTGGCTGTTGCCCGAAAGTCCGCAACCCGAAGTTGGACCTGTGATTGCTATCACACCGAGGTCGTTCAGGGCAGCGTCCCTAATGTCGATGTTGTCGACCGAAATGCCTGCGCCTCCTGTTGTAGTGCCGCCAAAAATGCTGCCGAGATTCCATCCTGCATTATACGAAATACGTATCAGCACTACTGATTCGCCTGCATATCTCGAAAGACTGATGTTCTTTCTTACCCAAACTTCGGTTGCTTCTATTGAAGCTACTGTATCCCAGGTGCTTCCGTTTGTCGATGCCAAGACATGTCCCTTGGGGCTAGATCCGCCGCCAAAGATGTCGCCCATGCCACCAGAGCTTACAGGGTAGTCGGTCAGAACGTCGAAGTGCAGTTCGGGCAATTCCATTGCGGCAAAACTGAGACATGGCGTTACTATGTATGAATTCTTGCTTACAGTAGTGTCGGTCATATAGTATATGCCTTCGTCGCCAGTTACGGCTACCCATGCGCCTGTCTGACTCGGAGTCCACTTGTATGGTTCCTGTTCAAAGTTTTCTATGTATGGGAAACTTGTAATGAGCGTATTTCTGTTAGCCGTTGTGCTGCCGGTATTGTTTTCTGTGTTTTCGTCGCCCACGAGGGTTGCAACAATTTGTATCGTATTGCTTCCTTCCGCCAAAGCAACGTTGTCGAAAGTCCTTGTCAGCGTTGATCCCGATGCCAAGGCCGGAAGATTGTCAGTTGCTACATCAACGCCATTGACCTTGCAGACAACCGATACAGCATTTTCTGCTGCTTCGAGTGTGCCATTGTTTGCGATAGTGTACGAAACTGTGGTAGTTGCTTCACAGCCCGAGTTTGCTGCTGTAACGGTACGTATAGCAACATCTTTTTCAACGACTTTTTCCACTGCCAGGTTGAATGTCGCAGTAGTGTAGCTTGCTGCGGAAGTAATGAAATAATTGTATATGAGAGAATCGGCGGCTACTACAATGTAGTATTCAGTAGATGCTGTAATGTTTGCACCACTGATAGAACCAGATGTCGCCGTGCCCGAACTCGAAACGAACGGACTGCCGATGAGCTGTGCATTTTCGTTGTCGGGGCAACCTTGGTATAGGAATACGCCAACGTTCGGATAGGTGAGGTATGGCGTGGCAGTAGGTTCGTACGAACGGCTAATGCCGGAAATTGTAATGTTTATGGTCTGGTCTTCGGTAGGGACGAACTTAAACACATAATTTCCGCTCCTCATTGTGAAGTTTGGGAAAGTGTAGGGGCATGTGCCAAAAGTTGACACTCCCTCGATATTGTACGGAAGGTTTGCGATTGTCGTCGGATTGGAACAGTCGGAACCCTCCTGCGCAAATGCTGCAATTGATAAAATCAATGCGGCAATACCAAAGATAAATCTTCTCATCATATTATTGTATTAAAAGGTTATGTATCTCGCAAATATATTAAATGGTGAATATAAAAATGTTTTTTAACATATCATTTTGTTAACAATAGCAGATGTGTATAGTAAGTTTAATCATCTGTATAACTGTTGTAAAATAATGTCGTGGCGAGCATTTTTGTCGAAAATAAAAGGTCAAAGTTATTAACATAAATTCTTTTTTGTTAAAAAAATATTGCAGAAATAATGTCTATTCTACTTTGGTCTGAGTATTTTTGCTAAAAAGAATTTGGTATGAAAAAGATTCTTACATCATCGCAATCGCAGAAACTCGATGCCTTGACAATGGCAGCGCAAGGAGTGTCGTCGTACGAACTGATGGAGCGTGCCGTTTGTGAGCTGTATGTCCATCTGAAGGCATTTGTCGGAAATGTTGACGGCAAACGGTTCGTTGTGGTATCGGGCACAGGAAACAATGGCGGCGACGGACTTGGTCTTGCAAGGAAACTTAAGGAGGATAATGCCGACGTGTCGGTATGTATGTGCGACTTTTCTGCAAATATTAGTCCCGAATGTCTTGTTAATTTAAATAAGGTAAACGACTTGGGCATTCGGGTGTTGTCGGCAAAAGATGAACTCGAAGCTTGTTTCCCGTCAGATGCCGATGCGATTGTAGTTGATGCGATATTTGGAACTGGACTAAACCGCAGTGTGGCAGGAGGTTATGCTAAGGTTATAGAAGCCATAAACAATTTTCCCGGAAAGGTAGTGTCAATCGACATTCCGTCGGGGTTGTTTGCCGACGACAACAGTGGTAACGACGGCGCTATTGTAAAGGCTGACCTTACTCTGTCGATACAAGACTATCATCTTTCGGCAATGCTTGCCGAAAATTCGATGTACTACGGTGATATTCGTATAGTTGACATTGGTCATGACAAGGATTCGTTGTCGTCGTTCGTCACCGAGTTCTGCTATCTTGAATGGAAAGACATTGCGAAACTTATCAAACCGCGACACGATTTCGACCACAAGGGAACTTTTGGCCATGCTTTGCTAGTGGCTGGAGGCGTTGGAAAAGCAGGGGCGGCAATAATGGCATCGCGTGCGTGTATGAGGGCTGGTGTGGGACTTCTTACAGTGCATGTGCCAGTAGAAATTTCGAACATAATGCAGGTTGCAGTACCAGAAGCAATGCTTGAATTGGATAATGGCAACATTCGGAACAACAAGACAATGAACATAGAAAAGTATTCATCTATTGGTGTTGGTCCCGGCATTGGTGTCGGCAGCAGCGCTGTGGCGGAAGTAGATTCATTGATTACCTGTGGCAAGCCAATGGTTATGGATGCAGACGCTCTTAATATCCTTGCTACCGACAGCACAAAGTTGGCGAGCATTGCAAATTGTGTGTTGACGCCGCATCCGAAAGAGTTTGAACGGCTGTTTGGAAAAATGTCGTCAACATTGGAAAAACTGAAATTTATGTCGGATTTTTCCCGCTCGCATAATTCGGTGGTTGTGCTAAAAGGCGGAGTTACAGCAATTTCGCTAACAAATGGCCATGTTGTGTTTTACAATGGCCGCAATCCTGGCATTGCAACTGGCGGAAGCGGCGATGTGCAGACAGGTATCATAACGTCGTTGCTAGCACAAGGTTATAGTATTGACGAGGCTGCAACTATTGGCGTATGGCTGCATGGCGAAGCCGGCAAATTGGCTGTCAGCAGGTTGGGACGCATATCGACAATTGCAACCGACATCATCGATTGTCTGCCCGCAGTGTGCCGAAGCTTAGAAACCTGAATGGCAATGTTCGATATGTACTACCATGTAAAATCGTAAATTGCAAATCGTAATTCGTAAATATTCCTTATCTTTGCACTCAATGTTTAAAATGATTTCTTTATGAAAAGATTTAGCATGACAGTAGTATTCTTGTTGGTCGCAATGTTGTATTGTGCTGGCCAGATACAAGTATTCCCGCTTACAGAACAGAATGTCAGAATAAAAAAGAACTCATGTGTATATTATTTGCCACAAACGACTCTCGAAGTTAAGCTGAAGATCACAAAGGAGACTTTGATTCCAGGACCTTATTATAAATATGCCGAAAAATACTTAAGTATAAAAAATGTTGCTTCTGCGGTTTCTTCTGACATTAGTATTGACGATGTTAGGATAAACAAGATATTGCAGCCTGATCCTAATGCATGTTTCATGGTTGTTAGCGACCACGAAGCCAATATTATTTATAACAGCAAAGGCATAATTGTTGGTTATAACTGTGGACAACCGTCTGAAATTTCATCATCCGACACAGAAAGTCATTTTACCAAAGAGTCGAACTTGAAAGTGCCTGCTTTTACCGACTATGGGGTGAAGCGTAACTTTATCGGCAATACCGATACTACTTACAAGGTTGTTGAAATAGATTCCGTTTTTCAGAAGATACCTATATATAATACTGTTATTGTTAGCAAGGATGAGGAAATGAAAGCAGAAGAGGCTGCTAACTATATAATTAAGATAAGGAAGCGCCTGTTCAAGATATTGACTGCCCAGTTCGATTCCGATACGCCTCCAGCGGATATTGAGGTGATGGTTAGTGAGTTAAAGAATATGGAAGCCCGTTATCTTGAATTGTTTGTTGGCAAGATCACCAAACAAACCGAGGAATATGTATTTTATTACACGCCAAAGTCAGACCTCGTAGAGGAGAAGGTGCCCCTTTGTTACATTACTTCCGACGATGAAGTAGTAAGCCAGAAAACCGAAAGTTCGGAACCTGTATATATTGTGCTAAAGAACACCAATGCAACCAAGGAGATTAGTGATTTCTATGGCAGGCAATACGACTTGAAGAAAAAGGAAAAGAATGTGGGGCTTTATTATCGCATACCATCGGAAGTGACGCTTTCTGTTGATTTCGACGATTTTACATATTACAAGGGTATGATTACAGTTCCACAGTGCGGTTATTTGGGACATCTGCCGGCCGAAATTTTCAAGAACAAGAACCTAAAGGTCGAATTCGACGAAAAGAGTGGTTCGATAAAAGCTGTTTATACGAAATGATAGAGCATTGTTGACGCCGCAAACATTAATATTGAACATTTTTAACATAGGAAGACACGATTTTTCGTGTCTTTGCGTTTTATTGATATGCGACTATTGCTTCGGAATATTACATTTTGCATTTCAATGCTAGTTTGCATACACGCTAATGCCCAACGTGTAAGCATATATATGCGCGGTTCAGAAAACGACACCTATGTATTATCGAAGCAAAAAAAATGCGATAGCATTTCTGCTAGTTTGTTTCTCGATGGATATATCACAAAAATGCAAAGGAAATCCTATTACACCGCCGGATACGACAGCATAAATTACTGTGACAAGAATATTTACGCCTATGCAACTCTCGGAAAATCATGCACAAGTGTTTCTGTCGATGCCGACAGCTTGCCATTTCGGACAAGTAGGAAGAAAATGAATGACTTGTTGTTCCTGCCCGAATTGTGCAATAGGATAGTGGAGTATTATGCCGAAAGAGGGTATATATTTGCATCGGCAAAACTCGATAGCGTTAACTTCTGCGACACGGCTTTTTCGGCAAAGATAAGCATTGACAAAGGTCAACTTATAAAGTTGGACAGCTTGATAATCAATGGTGATGCAAAAATTAAGAGATATTATCTGGAGCATGTGCTCGAATTGAAAAAGAATGCCATACTTACCACGGCAAAACTCGACAAGATAGACGACCGGCTTCGGAACATACCGTTTCTTGAACAAGAACAGCCGTTCCAGCTCGCGTTTTCAGAAACAAAATCCGATGTGCTGTTGTTCCTTAAGAACAAGAAAGCCAGCTCGTTCAATGGAGTGCTTGGCATAATGCCCAAAAGCCAGACAACTGGCAGGCTGATGATTACCGGCGACATCGATTTGGCTCTGGTTAATGTGTTCCATTGCGGCGAGGACTTTAAGTTTTCTTGGAAGAAGTATGAGTCTCAGAATCAACTTCTTAATATTGGCGGGAATTTTCCATACATTTTCAGGTTGCCAATAGGTCTTGGAGCCGATTTCAATCTTGAGAAGAAGGACTCGTCGTACCTTAAAACCGATGTCATAGGAAAAGTAATTGTAGGCAATTATGTAAGTAAGGGCGGATTTTTGTATTATCGCAACACCTCGTCGTTTCCTATTGGGAACGATACGGTGTCGCAGGCTGGATACGTAAAGTATAAGGCGAATTTGTGGGGCTTTGGAATCAAGGTATGCAATCTCGACAATGTAAGGAATCCGTATCGGGGCATAGTTTTCGAAATGCTGGCCGATGCAGGTCGAAAGCATGGAGATGAAGAAAAGCCCATTTTCCAATCGAACATTTATTACGATATCAGTGGATATATAGGCTTCAGGAATTATTTTACCATAAAGCTTAGAAACAGCTCTAAGATGCTGTATAGCAAAAGCATATATGCCAACGAACTATTGTGGGTGGGCGGACTTAACACTATGCGTGGATTCGACGAACTATCGCTGCCTGCAACGTATTATACGCTCGGAAATATAGAATTCAGGTATTTGTTCGAACGCAGTTCTGCTGTATATGTCCTCGCTGATGCCATGTATTTCGGCAAAAAGTTTACCGATTCCGACAATTCGAATTATGCTGTCGGTTTGGGCGTTGGTATAGATCTTGGCACTTCGGCTGGAATATTCTCGCTTATATATGCAATAGGCAAACAAAACGATAACAGTTTTAATTTCAGCAACTCAAAAATACATTTCGGCTATAAGAGTTTTTTTTAACCGCTCTGATGACGTTAAGTTCGTGCCATATCGCTGTTTAGTATAATTTTGGTTTGTCGGCAACATTAATTCAACTTCTAGTTCCATGTTACTAAAAAATGTTTTACCTTTGCAAGATAGATTAAACTGCAATGAAAGCAAAGACTGACTCATATACGCAAGGAAAAAGAATAGTATTTATGTTGGTATTTACCATACTTTATGCTGTTTTGTGTACTTTGAGTGTAATTGCGAATAGCACATGGCAAGGTTCTGTAGTTAATACAATTGTAGCTGTTGTCGTTATTTTGCTTAAGGATATTGCATTCTCGGTTGCACTCATAATGCTGTTTCGACATGTTTGTCGCCGAAAGAATATAAAAGTATGGCAAATGGTCCTTATTGAAATAGGTGCCATTCTGTTAAATTTCTTAGTGACGTTTATATTGGTTTCATTGAGTTATGGCTGTATAGACATTTATGTTCTTTTGAACACAGGTTTGTCGGCAATGTACATGATAATAATGGCTGGCAATCCGTATTCGGAAAAAAATGTGAACGAAAGAATCGAGAATATAAAAGAACTTGAAGCAGAGAAACGTAAGCTGGAACTATATTATCTCAATTTGCAGTTGAATCCACATTTTCTTTTTAACACTCTGAATGTAATATACATACAATCCAGAAAAGAGAAGGCGTCGACAACATCCGACATGGTTATGACATTGTCGGAGCTGCTTAGGTATCAGTTGTACGAGAATGCCGACGAAAAGGTTATGATGAAGTCGGAAATAAAGCATATCGAGAATTATATCGAGTTGCAGAAGATGCGCCAGACAGATTTGAACATTGATTACCAAAAGGTTGGTGTTATGGAAGGTGTGATGGTTTATCCTTTCGTCACCATTTCTCTGCTCGAGAATGCATTCAAATATGTAAGTGTAAATAACTCTGGTGAAAAGTTTGTAAAAATTTTTGTTGGAGTTGACGAAAAATATGTTTCCTTTGTGGTCCAGAACACCAAGAGCGACGATTCGCCTGACACCGAATTCGCTAAGTCAAAGTCGAGCGGCATAGGCATAGTGAATACAAGGAAAAGGTTGGATCTCCTGTATCCTGGCAAGTATGTGCTTGATATTCAAGATAAAGGTCTGTATTTTATTGTTGAACTAAAAATATTATTAGAAAATGATTAAATGTATTATTGTAGAAGACGAACCTCTGGCACGTGAAGGCATGAGGATGAATATTGAAGAACTCGAAAACCTCGAATTGGTAGGCGAGTTCGCAAATTCGGCAGAAGCAAGCAAGTTTTTACTGAAAAACAAAGTCGACCTGATGTTTCTTGACGTAGAAATGCCGGGCATGAACGGTATCGAGTTCTTGAAGAACCTCGACAATCCTCCGATGGTAATACTTACAACTGCATATTCGCAGTATGCTGTTGAAGCTTACGAACTCGACGTTGTCGACTACCTTGTAAAGCCGATAAAGTTCGAACGCTTTGTAAGATCGGTTGCTAAGGCAGAAGAAATTCTTAAGATGTCGGAATCTCCTTGCGTATTCGATGCTTTCGAAGACAAGTTTATTTTCATCAAGTCGGAGAGAAAGTATATAAAGATCAACTTCGAAGATTTGTTGTTCATTGAAGGTCTTAAGGACTATGTCATAATCCATGCAACACACGGAAAGTACATGACAGCAATGAACGTAAAGACTATCTTCAACAAGTTGCCCGAAAACATGTTCTTCAGAGTCAGCAAATCGTATATAGTCAATGTAAACCATATCGACGACATCGAAGGTGCATATATCAACATCAAGGGAAATCAGGTTCCAATCGGACGTTCGTATAGAGATACTTTTGTTGACTATATAAACACACGTTTGTTAAGAAGATAACAAAGGTCATAATAAAATCAAAAAAAATAATACCTTAATTTTGAGGTATTATTTTTTTTTGTACCTTTGACATTGTGACTTGGACAGATGTGAAGATAGAAATGGATGCTTTCAACGAGCGTACTGCTAACGACATTGAGTTGCAACGCAGTTTGCTTTCATGCTTCGAAAACGAGTTTGCAAGTCTGCGCAATTCGTTGACTGTAATCGACTTGCGTAGCGACTATCAGTTGGCATCATCTTTGCTTCATAAGTTGAAAGGGTCTGTTGGTGTTTTCGGTTTCGTCAACATAGCCGAACGAATATCTGAATTGGAAAATATGCCAAAGTCAGATTTTTGTGCAGATTATGCCGGAATAACCTACAAACTTTTTTCATCTGTCGAAAAACATATTGAAGAATTAAAGAAATGTATTTATTAATAATTAAAAAATAGGAATATGGGTTTGTTCAATAAACTTAAAAATGAATTTATAGACATTATCGACTGGCTCGACCCGTCGAATAACACTATTGTTTATCGTTTCCCGCGTTATCAGAACGAAATAAAGATGGGAGCAAAGTTGACCGTACGTGAATCACAGGTCGCTGTATTCATCAACGAAGGCCAGATTGCCGACATATACCAGCCGGGCATGTACACTCTTACGACAGAAAATATGCCAATCCTTGCAACTTTGAAAGGTTGGAAGTATGGTTTCAACAGCCCGTTCAAGGCTGAGGTTTACTTTGTTAACACAAAGAAATTCCTCGACAACAAGTGGGGTACTCCTAATCCAGTAATGGTTCGTGACCCAGAATTCGGACCTGTTCGTCTGCGTGCTTTTGGCGTTTACGAATATAGAGTCGAAGATGCAGGAAAATTCATCAAGGACATTGTCGGAACCGATGGTGATTTCACTGTAGAAAAAATTAACAATCAATTAAGAAATATCATTATTACCCGTTTTTCGGATGCAGTTGCTGAGTCGAAAATTCCTGTCCTCGACATGGCTTCGAACTATAACGAATTCTCCGAAAAAATAGGTCAAGTAATAATTGATGAATATAAGGAGTATGGTCTGAATATGACCAAGTTCCTTGTCTCCAACATTAGTCTTCCAGAAGAGGTCGAAAAGGCTATGGACAAGCGTTCGAGCATGGGCGTTTTGGGTGACCTTAACAGGTATACTCAGTTCCAGGCAGCCAACGCTATGGAAGCCGCTGCGACCAACCCAGGAGGTGGTGCTGCTGCATCTGGAATGGGAATGGGCATGGGATTTGCTATGGCAGGACAAATGATGAATGCAATGAATCCGATGATGAATCAACAGCCGCAATACCAGCAGCCTCAACAGGGTGGATATCAGCAGCAACCAGCTGTTGCACCTCCGCCAATGCCAGCACAGTCAACTTACTTTGTCGCTGTAAACGGACAGCAGTCTGGACCGTACGACATGAATACGTTGTCATCGATGGTTGCTAACGGACAGTTGACCAAGGATTCGTTGGTATGGAAGCAAGGCATGCCGTCGTGGGCTGCTGCAGGAACCGTGCAAGAACTTTCCGCATTGTTCGGTGCTGTTCCTCCGCCAATGCCAGGAATGCCACCTGTTCCTCCTCAAATGTAATTGCTAACTTAATTTTTTAGGATATGAAACTTAGATGCTTTTTATTGGTTGTATTTGCTGCGTTAGCCTTTTCTGCAAACGCACAGACTTTGACAGCAAATCAAATCCCTGATGGACTTAATCCGGAAGACTATAGTTTTCCAAAGATGGAAGAGTTCGAACAGCAGATGCCAAAAGATGCAGATTTGTGTTCTCTTTCGTTCGAAAATGCAACCGGATACTATGTTGACGTATGGATCGACAAGTCGTACAAGGGCAGAATAACTCCTTGGAAACGTATGGCTCTGAAGATAATGTCGAAGGATAGTGAAGTCTATTTCAGGACAAGCGGTGGTACTTTCCAGTGGTATTCTAAGGCCGAATGCGACAGCGCATTCGTTTTGGAAGTGGAAGAAGACGAAGATTAGGAATGCCGATTATCAGTGCTTTTGAAAAAGAACTTGCTATATTCTCAGACAGACTTAAACTGTCTGAGAATATAGTCATTATACACCATTATAATCCGGATGGAGATGCAGTCGGATCATCACTTGGCTTGTATAATGTTTTGAAGCAAACGGGCAAGAAGGTAACTGTCATCAGCCCGACAATTTACCCCGACAATCTTAAATGGCTTCCCGGCGCAAAAGATATGCGTGTTCTTGGTAAAAAGACCCAGAACGATGCTACAATTTTCGATGGTGCCGACATGATTATCTGTGTCGACCTGAATGCCCGCAAAAGAGTGGGAAATGTTCAGCCTCAATTTGAGAAATCAAATGCATTCAAGGCTCTGCTTGACCATCATCCTTTTGTCGAAAAATTTACTGATGTAGCAATTGCAGACACTAAATATTCGTCGGCATGTGAGCTTGTATTTGAATTCATTGAAAATACATATTTAAACCAATACTTTAATGCTGATGTAGTTACTTGTCTATATACTGGCATACTTACCGATACGGGTTCTTTTGAGTATAACTCCTCAAATCCAAATCTGTTTAGGGTAGTGGGCAAGATTATGGAATTCGGCATTGAGAAAAACAAAATCTATAACCGTCTGTTTAATGCATGGTCAGAAAATCGTATCAGATTCATGGGATACGTCACTTATAACAGAATGGTTGTGATGCCCGAGTACAAGACTGCCTACATTTATATCACAGCAAACGACCGACACCAATTTAAAGAGCAATTTGGTGATACAGAGAATTTTGTAAACATCCCCATGCAGATAGATGGAATTGTTTTCACCGCAATATTCATCGAACGTGACAACTTTATAAAAGCAAGTTTTAGATCTAAGGGAACTTTCGATGTCAACTCGTTCAGCTCCATGTATTTCAACGGCGGTGGACATGTCAATGCATCTGGAGGCGAAAGCTACGATTCTCTCGAAACTGTATGTAAAAAATTTGAGAGTCTAGTAAAGGGAGAATACGCCGAAGAACTAAAGAATTATATCTATTAATTGTTATTACATTGATTAGAAAGGTTGTATATATATTATTTGTTGTGTTCTTGCTTGTGTCGTGCGGCACCAAAAACAAGCAGGACAATGACAAAGTTCCATATTCTCAGCTGAAAAAAGAAAAAAAAGAAGAGTCGATTGGCATTAACCAGGATATGATTGAGGTTAATAAAGATGTTATAGAAAAATATATTGTCCGCCACAAATGGGAAATGACCGTCACCGAAACAGGATTGTACTATATGATATACCAGCAAAACGATGGTTTAGAGGTTAATAGTGGCGACGAGGTGGAGTTCTCATTTAAGACTTCTCTTTTAAATGGAGACGTGTTGTACGACTCTGAATCTACTGGCAACAGAAAGATGGTTATTGATAAGAATCAGGATGAATCTGGTCTAAACGAAGGATTGAAGCTGATGAAGAAAGGAGAGAAGGCCTACTTTATACTTCCGCCGCATCTGGCTTTTGGTGTGGCTGGCGATTCTTATCGGATTCCTCCTTATTCTGTGCTTGTATATGATATTGAGGTTGTTGATATAAAACATAATAGCGAAGCAGTTGACGACAACATAGTATTGTGATTTATTTGAATGAAAACTTTTTTTGTAACGATAATAGTTGCGGTATGTTTATTTTGCATATCGTCGTGCAATGACGGTTACGGCGATTTCCAAATAGCCGAATCAGGCTTGCAATATAGGTTCGTGGAACAGAACGAATCAGGACAAAAGCCACAAATCGGTGAGGTTCTGGAACTTAACTATTCATACGAAACCGAAAATGGTAAAGTTATTTTCGATTCGCGAGGAAGCGAAAGAAAGTTTATGAAAACGCTTGAAAAACCTGCGCATGTCGGAGGTAGCATTGAGGAAGGACTCGCGATGATGCATGAGGGCGATTCTGCTTTGTTTAAGATTAGTGCAGAGAATTTTCTATTGTTTTCGGAGAAATATGGACATCTGCCCGAAGGGGTTAAGCCCCTAGATCCTATTATAATTAAGGTTCGTTTGCTCAACATTATGGACGATGCAGAAATCGACCGTTACATGTCGTCACGCTACCATAAAAGCAGCAACCAGGAATCGGAGATTCTCGAAAACTACCTGAAGAATATCAACGTAACCGTACAACCGACACCTTCTGGTTTGTATTATGTTGAAAAAGAACATGGTGACGGCAAAACTATTGTTGCCGGAGATGTCGTTACGCTTAATTACACGCTTACATTGGTCGATGGATCGCTGGTAGAAACGACCCTTGGGGGAGAACCTATGGTCTACAGGGTTGGCGACGGCAACTTCATCAAGGGTTGGAACGAAGCTATTCTTATGATGCGAAAAGGATCTTCGGCAATGGTTATTATTCCATCGGAACTTGGGTATGGTGCAGAAGGCAAAGGCAATATATTGCCATATAGCACGTTAATATTCGATATTGATATTCTCAATGTACAATGAAAAAACACAGGCTTGTCATATTAGTTATCACATTGTCGGTAATGCTAGTGTCTTTATCGTGCCGCGAAAAGAAGAAAAACAGCGAAGATGAAAACGGAGGAAAGAGTACAAATGTGATCGCAACACAGGAAGAAGCCGATTCTCTGCTGTCGCAATGGGAGTATTGCAACGATTCGGGACAGGTGTCAATGATTGTTTTCGGAGAAAACGGTCAGGCCGACTATGTGGTCGACCGTCCCGAGAATGTATTCCTCAAGACTGTAACTGGTATTGAATACAAGATTGTAAAAGCTTCTAAATCACGTCGTACGCCTCAAGTAGGAGATATCCTTTATATGTCGATGTCGTATAAGGCAGAGAAAAACGACTCGCTGCTGTTTTCTTCGTCTGACTTGAACGAAGAATTTAGGATGCGGCTTGCTGCACCAAACGATAAGGGTTGCATCGAGGAAGCATTAATGCTTCTGCACGAGGGCGATAGCGCTGTTGTAAAGGTCGATGCAATCAAGTTTTTTGTGAAATCACAAGGAAAAGTCAGCATACCAGCATTCATTAAGAAAGGCGACAGGCTAGTATTTAACATCAAGCTGAAGAAAATTGTGTCAGGAATTGATTATGCAAACTCCAACAAACAGGTGTATAAGAAGCGAATAGAAGAGGAGAACAGCCTTATTAACCGCTTCTTAATGAATATGAATTATCCGTTGCGCAAGATCGACAGCGGTTTGCATATTCTTACTATAAATAAAGGTGCAGGAAATAAGCCGTCGGTTGGTAGCACTGTGAAAATCGACTATACTGCTGCATTCCTCGACGGGTCGGTTTTCGACTCGACGCTTGAGCGCTCTGAACCATTCTCCTTTGTGATAGGCAAGAAAGAGGTGATTGTTGGACTCGAAGAAGCTGTAATGAACATGCAGGTTGGCGACCATTGTCTTGTGATAATCCCGTTCCGACTTGCTTACGGCGATCAGAAATATGGAAACATTATTCCGCCGTTCAGCACATTAGTGTTTGAAATAGAACTGCTTGATGCAAAATAAAAAGGAAATATTACTTTACTTCGGCTCATTCAATCCGATTCATATCGGACATCTTGCTATTGCCAACTACCTTGCCGAATATACCAATGTAAATGAACTTTGGTTTGTTGTAACTCCACACAATCCTCTCAAAAAATCGACAACATTGATAGACGACCGAGTACGTCAACATTTAGTTCAACTGGCTATAGGCAATTACCCAAAGTTCAGGGTGTCCGATGTCGAGTTTTATTTGCCAAAGCCCAATTATACCATCAATACTTTGACTTACTTGTCAGAGAAATTTCCAGATTACAAATTCAGCATACTTATAGGTGGCGACAACCTCGAAACTTTCCACAAATGGAAAAACTACGATGTCATTTTGCGCGACTACAAGGTTTATGTATATCGTCGTCCAGGTTGCGAAATTGTTGAATATGAGAACTCTAACATAGAAATCGTGGATGCGCCACTGATTGAAATTTCATCGAGCTTTATACGAGAATCGATTGGCAAGGGCAAGGATGTACGATTCTTTATGCCAGAAAAAGTATTCGAATACGTTGATAAAATGGGCTATTGGAGAGGAAAGACTTCATCAGAAACTAAGGAGTAAACACAGTGACAATCAAACCGTTGACAAAGAAGATTATTACACACGCAGGCATAGTGCTGTTATTCTTCATTGTGTCTGTTGTGTATATGCATCCGATTCTTAACGGCAAGATTATCAGTCAGGACGACGTCATACAATACCGATGGTCATCGGCAGAATATGCAAAATTCAAGGCCGAAACAGGTGACGATGCATATTGGAATAGCTCTGCTTTCAGCGGAATGCCTATGTATCAGATGCATAACATTCCATCTAAGAACATTTTCCAGCCTCTAAAATACATGCTTACGCTTACGTTTATCGGTGATGGTCCCGAAGGACGCAACTGCGACTGGGGAATAATGTTCCTTTATCTGCTCGGTTTTTATGTGGCATTGATAGCAATGGGTATAAAGCCGTGGTTGAGCTTATTCGGCGCAATTGCTTTTGGATTTGGAAGTTACAATATAATAATCATTGAGACTGGGCACATAACAAAGGCCTGGGCAATATCGATGATTGCACCGATTCTAGCAGGTATGATTCTCGCTTTCCGCAAGAAATATCTGTGGGGAATGTTGCTGTTTACGATTGCTCTAGGTCTTCAGATTCAGTTCAACCATATACAGATTACCTATTATACATTGCTAATGGCTGTTGTAGTTGGTCTTGTATATTTAGTGTATTCCATTAAAAATAAGGAATTTAAGCATTTTGCAAAAGGAGTAGGGGGGCTTGTCCTGTGTGCGGTGCTTGTATTGTTGTCAACATCGCGGTACTTTATGGTGAATGCCGAATATGTGAAGCATACAATGCGTGGCGGATCCGAAATCACTGTCAATGAACACGATTTGTATGGAACTGAAAGTCAAACAAATACCATCGATGGACTAGATGCCGATTATGCTTCGGAATGGAGCTATGGCAAGGCGGAAACAATGACTTTGCTTGTGCCTGGATTTTATGGCGGCAGTTCCGATGAATTGTATTGGGGCGAACAGCGTTTCACAAATGGAACCGTATATATAGGTGCAATAATTGTTTTCCTGTTTTTGCTTGGTTTACTGATTGTTAAGGAACAGGAACGCTGGTGGTTGCTTGCAACTGCTATTATTGGAATACTATTGGCGTGGGGAAGTAACTTTCAATGGTTCAATGTCTTACTGCGCAATTATCTGCCAATGTACAACAAGTTCCGTTCGCCATCGATGAGCCTCGTTATTGTAAGCGTGTCGGCGGTTATAATGGCCTTGCTTGCATTGCGACAGATTTTCAACGATACAGACAGAAAAAAGTACAACATTCCGCTCTATATTTCGGCTGGTATAACGCTGATAGCCTGCATTTTAGTTGCAATTGTAGGACCATTGACAGGTTCGTTTAGTGGAGCAGGGGATGCTGGTCTAGGAAAGAGTACAATCGAAGCGTTAATCGCCGACCGCAAAAGCATGATGATTACCGATGCATGGAGGTCTTTCGGTTTTGTACTTGCCACAGCGGTGGTTTTATGGATGTTTGTTAACAACAAACTGAAAAACAACAACTTAGTTGTAGCAATAATAGGCGTACTTGTAATGGTCGATTTGATTGGAATTGACAACAGATACCTGAATGACAGCAAGTACATAAAGGAATCTGCACTTGATTTGAAGCCAGATGATGGCGACAAGCAAATATACAAGTTAGCAGAAGAAAACAACGACATTGACTATCGTGTATTTAACATAAAGCCCAAACAAGGCAGTGCATTCAACGATGCGCGAACATCGGCATTTCATCATTCTGTTGGTGGATATAGTGCTGTAAAACTCGGTAGGTATCAGGATATTATGGAATTATATCTGGCACATTACAGCAAAAATGTAATGAATATGCTGAATATCAGATACTTCCTTAAATTTAAGGATGGCACTTATCAAGTTCGCAGAAATGCCGATGCGTTTGGTAATGCATGGTTTGTGGATTCTGTAAAATTTGTAGAATCGGCCAACGAGGAAATTTTGGCTCTAAACGACGAGAATCTAAAAAATAAGGCAATCGTAAACAAAAATGAATATAGCGGATTGTCGGCAGGTTATGTGCATGACTCAACTGCGGAAATTTCTTTGGTTACAGAAAAGCCTTATAATCCAAATTCGCGTAAATATTCTGTGCGTACAAGCAATAATGCGTTGGCTGTATTTTCTGAAATTTATTATAGTCCGGATTGGCGTGTCTATATTGACGGAAATCCAGCTGAATATGTACGGGCTGATTATTTGTTGAGAGCCATGGAAATTCCAGCCGGAGAACATACGATTGAATTCCGCAACGACGCGCCAACATTTCATAAGTGGGAAATGGTTGAACTCATTTCCTCAATTTTTCTTGTAGTGTTAATTGCTGGTGCAATATTTATTAATCTTCGAAAAAAGAAATCCACGGCAAATTAATTATTAAATTTTCCCATATAGGGGGATTTGAAATAATGCTATTTTACATAATATAAATTATAGGACAAATGGGCTGCAAAAAATTTAAACTGAGACAACATGAGATTTTTTCAAAAAAAATCGAATCATTTTGGTAACAATTGCATTTTACGGTTCCACCATAATGCTCAATGAGAAATTTGAATTCGGGCTAAGCTGTCGTTCGTTTATTGTTTCGTTGTCGCAAAAGTTTTCAATGGAAATGCTAGTTCTTTCATAAATCGGAATTACTGCATCGTAGATTCGTTCGATAATTCTAACCTTATCGTCCTTCGAGTATGTAATTTTTTGCGGAATCCATCCACAACCGCCAACCTGAATGAAATTATCGAATGTAATTGCATATCTATGTCCATCGGTTTTATTTCGCATAACCATACGAGGCAACAAAGTCTGCGAGTCGAACCATATCTGATTCACATTCTTCGTATTGTCGCTATATTCGCTAATGCCTACAATGTAATATTTATGGCCTGTCGTATCGGTATAACTGCAAAAATCAGATGTGTTTGCAAGTCCAGAATTATTAATGTGATTTATGGCATCATCAGCCGTCATACCATATAAGTCCATGACTACCAGTACAAAATCATTTACATCTGCACGCGCCGAAACCAATTCGCCTCCCGAAAAGGCATATATTGAGTCATTGATGTAAATGTAGCCGTCGTCGTTAATCATGTCGGTTTTAAGGATATGTTGCGACGGTCTTACATATTCGGCGCTACAAGTACTGCGTTTTTCGCTATTGTCGTCGTCAAACCTTATGACCGAAATCATGTATCTGATATTATTGAACCAATTGTGCTCGTACTTTTTTTCTATGGCCGAAAATAGTGATTTTGAGGATGTTATATTTGAACATGAGGATGCCGACAAAAGGAAAATTATTCCAATTGCCAGCAAAACAAATGTCTTATTTCTAAACAATCCGTTCATCAATAGTTACAATTTATAAAATTTGACCATTAAGAATTACCGTATCAATCAGATCGGTGCAATATGCGTACGGCATAAATTCTATCGAAGGTATTTCCTTTGTAATGAATACATTAGCCTTCTTTCCTGCGGTAATGCTTCCTGCTATGTCGCTTACGCCCATGGCATAAGCCGAGTTGAGCGTCGTGGCGATAACTGCTTCTTCGGGAAGAAGCTTGTAGTTTACACAAGCAAGCGACATCATGAACTTCATGTTTCCTGCAGGCGAAGACCCTGGATTGTAGTCGGAAGCAATTGCCACAGGCAATCCTGCTTCTATCATCTTGCGTGCCGGTGCGTATGGCATATTGAGGAAGAATGCTGCTCCTGGCAGAATTGTCGGCATGGTTTCGCTATCCTTCAGCACTGCAATCTCTTCGTCTCCAGTATATTCGATGTGGTCAACCGAAAGAGCGTTGTACTTCACTCCTACCTGTATGCCTCCCGATTTTGCCATTTCGTTTGCATGAATCTTTGGACGCATACCATATTTTATTCCTGCCATAAGAATGCGTTCGGTCTGCTCTGTAGTGAAGAATCCCTTATCGCAGAATACATCTACAAAGTCGGCAAGTTCTTCGGCAGCGACCAACGGTAGCATTTCGTTTATAATCTTATCAACGTATGCGTCAGGATCTTCCTTGTATTCGAGCGGAGTAGCATGAGCGCCGAGGAATGTCGACCTGACAATCAGCGGAGTTGTTTCCTTGATACGTTTAATTACGCGCAACATCTTGAGTTCGCTTTCAGTATCAAGACCATATCCGCTCTTAATTTCAACGGCACCAGTACCAAACGAAATGATTTCGTTGATGCGTTCCATTGCCTGGGCATATAGTTCGTCTTCGCTGGTATTTCTTAACCTTTCGGCCGAATTCAGGATGCCTCCTCCCCTTTTTGCTATCTGTTCGTAACTCAGGCCTCGTATCTTGTCGCTATACTCTATTTCACGGCTGCCAGCATAAACAAGATGAGTGTGCGAGTCGCAGAACGACGGGAAAACCATCTTGCCAGTAGCATCAATCTCAACGCTCTTTTCGTCGTCTTCGTCCCAGTCGGGTTTCAAATCCGACATCTTGCCGTACGAATGTATTTTGTCGCCATTTATTATAAGGTATGCATCTTTAATAGTCTGGAGTTTCGACATTTCATTGCCTTTTGCAAGAAGACGACCGCTTTCGTCAACATTAACAAGTTCCTTTATGTTACTAATCAGAGTTTTCATTATCAATAATTTATCTTACAATTAATTCATCAACACAATTGCCGCCAACCATCTGGTTTATCCTGTATATCAGCTGGTGACGGATTAACATTATTTCACTTCTTATTATCGAAGATTTTACCTTAACTATCATAGTTCGTCCCGAAAAAGAAATCTCATCTGTCGAGTTTGCCACATATTCTCCCGATATCTCTTTCCACAGAGATTTTATCCTGTATTTGCGGTAATTATCCTGCAAATTCGGGTTTGCATCAAGCACATTCGACAATATTGAACCAATCGGCATTTCGCCCTGCCTCTTCATTTCTTTTCGACTTTTTATAGGAGGGCAAAGTTACAATAATTTCACCAAATTAAGCAAAATAAAAAATGTATTGTCGAAAATTAAATCGGGAATATTTTTTGGCAGGTATTACAATATTAATTACCTTCGCAACTTTAAAACGAATTTGAGACAGGTATATAAAATTGCTGTTTGACGATATGTATAAAGGTGTGAAATATACTGATATACAAAACAATGCTAATGGCATTGCTTCATTTGGCATACATGTACCCAATATGTTGAAACATTTAACTCTTCAGCCGTTTTTACGGTTGACTTCAATAAATTTAATACACACTTAATTATTCTATTTATGGACGAATTATTAAACACCGAGAACTCTATTGAGAACTCTATCGAGAATGAAAACATTGAAACACAAGTTGTTTCGGAAGTAGAACAGGCAACATTGGACAACGAGCCGAATTTCGAAGAGCCGGTTGCTGAAATTGTAACCGAAGAACCACAAGAAATTGTGCTGGAACAAGAACCTGTAGCTGAAGCTAAACCAGAAATACAGGAGCCAGAAGTCACCGAGGCCGATTTCGCAGGTTTGAACAAGGAAGAAATTCTTGAAAAAATCCGTTACTATATACACGATTCCGAGAAGGAAGACCGCAAGAAGGAGATTGACATTCTTCGCAAGATGTATTATGACAAGCAGCGCGAAGACCATGAAAAAATAAAGAAAGAACTGCGTGAGAAAGCAGGCGAAGGCGTTGAAATAGAAATGCCAAAAGATCCGACAGAAGACTATTTCAAGGAACTGATGGAAGATTTCCGCAAGCAACGCGAGGAACGCATGCGTCGTCAGGAAGAACTCAAGGAAAAGAACTACGAGAAAAAACTCGCTATTATCGAGAAAATCAAACAGTTGGGTAGCAGCGAGTCCGCATCACAGTCGTACGAGGAATTTAGAAATTTGCAGAAAGAATGGAGCGAAATCGGACAGGTTCCTGCCGACAAGAACAAGGAACTCTGGGAAAACTACCAGATGCACGTCTCCAACTACTATTATCTTCTGAAATTGAACAGAGAAGCCCGCGAACTCGACTATAAGAAGAATCTTGAACAGAAGATTGTCCTTTGCGAAAAAATGGAAGAACTTTTGCTCGAAACAAATATACTTACTGCTTATCGCAAATCGATAGAACTTTTCAAGGAATGGAAGGAAATAGGTCCTGTTCCAAACGACAAGCGCGAAGAAATCTGGGACAGATTCAACGACGGACGTACCAAGATCTTCAACAACTTCAAGGAATACAACGAACACCAGAAGGCCGAGCGCGAAACCAACTACGAACAAAAGGTTTTGCTATGCGAAAGAATCGAAGCCATGGTTGCCGAAGACGCATTGCCTCAGAACGGAAAAGACTGGGTTGTTGCATCGCAGAAAGTTTTGGAACTTCAGGCTTTGTGGAAGACCATCGGTATGGTTCCGACTGCTGTAAACACCGAAATTTACGAAAGGTTCCGTGCTTCGTGCAATAAGTTCTTCGAACTCAAGAAGGAATATTTCGACAGGATGAACAGCGACCTTGAAGAAAACCTCCGCAAGAAAACAGAATTGTGCGTAACTGCCGAATCGTTGCAGGACAGCACCGACTGGAAGAAGACAACCGAAATGTTCTACGACCTGCAGAAGAAATGGAAAGAAATCGGTCCTGCTCCAAAGAAGCACTCCGAACAGATATGGGGACGCTTCCGCGCAGCATGCAACAAGTTCTTCGATGCAAAGAGCCAGTTCTATTCAAACATCGAGGCCGAACATCAGATGAACCTTGAAAAGAAAGAAAACCTTATTTCGGAAGTAAAGGCATACGTCCCGGTAGAAGATCAGGCCCAGAACATCGAGAAAATAAAAGAATTCCGAACCCGTTGGAACGAAATCGGCTATGTCGCATCTTCGGAAAAAGATCGTCTCTATAATGAATTCAAGGAAGCTGTAAATAAGATCTTTACAACTATAAATCTCAATCGCAACGACTTGGAACTTTCGACATTCAATTCTCAGATAGAACTCATAAAGGATGCTGGCGAAGTTTCGGCATTGCAGAAAGAAAGAAGTGCTATTGTTCGCAAGATGCAGGACTTGACTGTCGAGATTGCACAAATTGAGAATAATTTAGGATTCTTCTCAAGCGGTTCCGATTCAATTGTTCACGAATTCCAAAAGAAAATCGAGAAAATCAAAAACGAAATTTCGGTTTTAAAGGAAAAGAAAAAAGCAATCGACATTGCTGAACGTGAAATGAAAGGTGTAAACAATGAATAATAAAGTTAGAATTGTACTTATAGTAATAGTTGCGTTTCTGTCAAACGCAACTATGCTTTTTTCTCAAACAGGAACGCTCAAGGGCTTTGTTCTCGACAAGGAATCCGGTGAGCCATGTATGTTTGCAAACATATCGATTCCTGTGAATGGTACAAATATGGGGGCATCAACCGATGTGAACGGTTATTTTTCGATTCCTAAGATACCGGTAGGAACACATTCTGTAACAATTACTTATCTGGGATATACCGATTTGACCGAAGAATTCACAATTGCCAAGGAAGGTCAGCTCGTTTCTAAAAATTTCATGATGTCGAAATCGGCTGTAGTACTTCAGGAAACAGTCGTGTCGGCCGAACGCGAGGAGCAAAAAACACAAGTAAGGGCTTCAATCATAAAGGTCTCTCCTACCCAAATCAAGCAATTGCCATCTGTTGGCGGAGAACCCGATATTGCCCAGTTTCTGCAAGTGCTTCCCGGTGTGACTTTCACTGGTGACCAGGGCGGACAGCTTTATATTCGTGGTGGTTCAAACATCCAGAACCTTGTGCTTATCGATGGAATGACGATTTACAATCCCTTCCACTCGATAGGTTTGTTCTCGGTATTTGACTCCGACATCATCAGGAATGCCGATGTTTATACTGGAGGTTTCAATGCCGAATACGGAGGAAGATCTTCGTCGGTAATGGACATAACTATGAAGGACGGCAATGCGCAGAGGTTTGGTGGCAAGTTCTCGGCTAGCACTTTCGGTGCAAAACTTATGCTCGAAGGACCTATTGTCAAGTACAAGGAAGGAAAAACAAGTTTGTCGTACATTTTGTCGGCAAAGACTTCTTATCTTGAACAAGCATCTAAATATATATATAGGTATATAAACGATGGCGCTGGACTGCCATTTAATTTTACCGATGTATATGGAAAACTTTCTCTTGCCTCTCCTGGTGGTAGCCGCGTAAATGTGTTCGGTTTTAACTTCAACGACAATGTAAGTTACCAGGGAATTAGCGATTTGCATTGGAGAACATACGGCGTAGGCGCCAATGTATCGGTAGTTCCGCCAAGTTCATCGATGCTGATAAAGGCTCATGCTTCATATTCCAACTATGCAATTTCGATGCAGGCCCTTGAGAATTTCCCGAGTGCAAGCTCGATAAACGGCTTCAATGTCGGATTGGATTTCATATACCACATGGGAAAGAATGATTTTACATGGGGTCTCGAAATGTTGGGATTTGCTACCGACTACGTTTACTACAATTCGGTTGGAAGAATGCTGTCTCAGGAAGAATATAGTACCGAACTTGCAGCTTTCGCAAAATACAAGTGGAATCTGGGTAGTCTCGTGATTGAACCCGGTTTCCGTTTGCACTACTACGCATCTATGGGTTCTGCATCTCCCGAACCTCGTCTTGGCTTGAAGTACAATGTTGTTGAAAGGTTCCGTCTGAAACTGGCCGGTGGTCTTTACTCTCAGAACCTTGTGGCAGCAAACAGCGACAAAGATGTAGTAAATCTCTTCTATGGCTTCCTAAGCGGAAACCTTCCGAGTATGCCCGATACTTACAAAGGAGAAATCTTGAAGACAAAACTGCAGAAGTCGGAACATATAATATTCGGTTTCGAATGGGACATTGTAAACTCATTGAACCTTAACGTAGAAGGTTATCTGAAGAATTTCGAACAGATAACTACAATAAATAGGAACAAGATATATGATGACAATACAACTAACGCCTCTCGTCCTGACTATCAGAAGAAAGATTTCATGGTCGAATCGGGATATGCATATGGTGTTGATTTCCTCTTAAAATACGACACCGAGAAATGGTATATTTGGGCGGTTTATTCACTCGGCTGGGTTCACAGATTTGATGGCGTTTCGAAATATGCGCCCAACTACGATCGTCGCCACAATGTAAATCTTGTTGCAACATACAAGTTTGGAAAGAACAATTCGTGGAATGTTAGTGCAAGATGGAACTATGGTTCAGGATTCCCGTTCACTCTTACATCGGCACTTTACGAAAATGTTGACTTCTCAGGCGGGGTTAACTCTCAATATTGGTCGAATAACGGAACTCTTGGCGTTGCATATTCTGAACTCAACACGGGACGCCTGCCAAATTATCATCGTCTCGACCTTACTATCAACAAGTTTTTTGCATTCAAGCATAACATGAAACTTGAAATCAACCTTGGTGTAACAAACGTATATAATCGCGAAAATATATTTTATTTTGACAGACTTGAGTATAATCGTGTCAACCAATTGCCGATTATGCCAAGCTTTGGTATGAATTTTACATTTTAACATATTATGGCACAAGAAACTAAATACATCTTTGTGACTGGCGGCGTAGCATCGTCACTAGGCAAAGGAATAATCTCGGCATCCCTTGCAAAACTGCTTCAGGCAAGGAACTATTCAGTGACTATACAGAAGCTGGATCCATACATAAATGTCGACCCAGGAACACTTAACCCGTTCGAGCATGGTGAATGTTTCGTTACCGACGATGGCGCCGAAACCGACCTCGACCTCGGACACTATGAACGTTTCCTGAACGTCCGTACGTCGCAGGCAAACAACGTTACTACCGGACGCATCTATAAGACTGTCATCGAAAAGGAACGTCGCGGCGACTATCTAGGCAAGACCGTACAGATAATCCCTCACATTACCGATGAGATCAAACGCAGAATCAAGTTATTGGGCACCAATGGCAACTACGATTTCGTAATTACCGAAATCGGTGGAACAGTTGGCGACATCGAGTCGTTGTCGTACATCGAAGCAGTTCGTCAGTTGAAGTGGGAACTCAAGAACCGCTGTGTGTGCATTCACCTGACACTAGTCCCCTATCTTGCTGCCTGTGGCGAACTGAAGACCAAGCCAACACAGCACTCTGTAAAGGCTTTGCAGGAAGCCGGTGTTCAGCCCGACGTACTTGTTCTCAGAACCGAGCACAAGCTTCGCCCCGATATCAAGGCCAAAGTTGCTAACTTCTGCAACGTTCAGCCAGGTGCAGTAATCGAATCTAAGGACTGCAGCACCATTTACGAAGTTCCGCTGGTTATGCAGAAGGAAGGTCTCGACAAGATCGTTCTCGAACAATTGGGCATCGAAGTTGGTCCAGAGCCAGAATTGCTTCCATGGCGCTCGTTCCTCGAGAGATACAAGAATCCGAAGCATCATGTAAAAATTGCGCTTGTCGGCAAATACGTAGAGCTGAAAGATGCATACAAGTCTATAAACGAATCGTTTATCCACGCAGGAGCAGCCAACGAAGCCGATGTTAATGTTGCATACATTAATGCCGAAACGGTAACTAAGGAGAATTGCGAATCACTTTTCGCCGATATCGACGGTATGCTTGTTGCTCCAGGCTTCGGCAATCGTGGAATCGAAGGCAAGATAGCAGCTGTACGCTACGCAAGAGAAAAAGATATTCCGTTCCTAGGCATTTGCCTTGGTATGCAGTGCGCTGTAATCGAGTTCGCAAGGAACGTTCTTGGTCTCGACGATGCCAACTCGCTCGAAATGGATGAAAAATGCTCGAATCCGGTTATTAACCTTATGGAGGAACAGAAACTTGTTACCGAGAAAGGCGGAACAATGCGTCTTGGTGCCTATCCATGCCTCCTGAAAGAAGGTTCTAAAGCAGCAAAGGCATACGGAAGCGTAGAAATCGAAGAACGTCATCGTCATCGTTACGAATTCAACAATTCTTACAAAGAGGCTTTCGAGGCTGCTGGAATGATTGCAACTGGTATAAATCCGCAGACAAACTTGGTCGAAATCGTTGAAATTCCCACCAATAAATGGTTTGTCGGCGTTCAGTTCCATCCGGAGTACAAGAGTACTGTACTCAACCCGCACCCATTATTTGTAAGTTTTGTTAAAGCAACTATTGATAATAAGAAGTAATATATGGATAAAAACACAATCATTGGGCTTGTAATCATAAGCGCTCTTCTTATCGGATACATGTTCCTCTCGCGTCCTAGCAAAGAGGAAATCGCCGAACGCCAACGCGTACAAGATTCAATAGCCCATGAACAAATGGTTAAGGAAGAAGAAGCTAAGGTGGCAGCAGAACTGCTTAAGGCTGAGAATGAAAAAGCAGAGAAAGAAGCTGCAGCAATGGCCGATAGTTTGAGCCCCGAACAGCTAGATTCTATAAAGAATGTAAAACTGCGTAATGATTATGGAATTTTTGCGCAGTCGGTAAACGGCGAGAATAAATATACGGTTGTCGAGAATAACAAGATGATAATCACCTTCCTAAATAAAGGTGGTAAGATTTATTCGGTACAACTTAAGGATTACAAGACTTTCAATCAGGAACCATTGGTGCTGTTTGAAAACGACGAGAATTCAACCTTCGGAATTGTACTTACTATAAATGGAAGACCTTTGGTTACTAATAACATGTACTTCGAGCCAATGGCAGGAGGAAAAGCTGTGGGCTCCGATACTCTTAAGGTCGGCGAAAACGGTTTGAACCTGTCTATGCGTCTTAGTGCCGATGCAGGTAAGTACATTGAATACAATTATGTTATTAAGCCCGACGACTATATGCTCGACTTAAGTCTTAATATAGTCGGTTTGAAGGATGAAATGAAGGACAACACAAGTACACGCATGCAATGGTATGTTGATGTGTTGGCTCTTGAAAGAGGTCGCGATTGGGAATCGAACAACACAACGGTGTTTATGCGCATGTCGGATGAGGAAATCGAAAACCTCAACGAAATGAAGGATGCCGACAGCTACGAAACCAAGGGAAGTGCACAATGGATTGCCTACAAGCAACAGTTCTTCTCCTCCATTCTCGTTTCTAAGGACAATTCGTTAGGTGACCCGAAGATTTCGTTGCTGAAACTCGATGAAAACGAAAATCCTAGGGCATTGAAAACTTTCAAGTCCGACTTTTTCCTCGACATTCCTGACGAGTCAAAGGTAACCAAAGACTTCAGTTTCTATTTTGGACCTAACAAATATTCGCTGTTGAAAGAATACACCGACAAGGATGGCAACGACATGGATATGGAAAAAGTCATTCCGCTTGGCTGGGGTATTTTCGGCTGGGTTAACAAGTATGCCATCATCCCGATGTTCAACCTGTTAGGACGTGGAATTGCCAACTATGGTATCATCATCTTATTGATGACCATAATAATAAAGTTGGTTCTTTTCCCGCTTACCTACAAGTCGTACATGTCGACAGCAAAGATGCGCGTACTGAAGCCTCAGCTTGACGAAATTGCTGCAAAGTATCCGAAAGGCAAGGAAATGGAACGCCAGCAGGCACAGATGAGTCTTTACCAGAAGGCGGGTGTAAGTCCAATGGGCGGCTGCTTGCCATTGTTGCTCCAGTTCCCGATACTTATTGCAATGTTCCGCTTCTTCCCAGCATCAATCGAGTTGCGCCAGCAGCCATTCTTGTGGGCAACCGACCTTTCGTCGTACGATGCAATACTTGAATGGAGTACAAACATTCCGATTATTTCGTCGCTCTACGGAAACCACGTCAGCTTGTTCGCTTTGCTTATGGCAATTTCGATGTTCGTACAGCAGAAGATGACAAGCAACCAGAACGCAGGCAACTCAATGCCCGGCATGAAGGTCATGATGTGGATGATGCCAATACTTATGTTGTTGTGGTTCAACAAGTATTCGTCAGGATTGAGCTACTACTACCTGCTTGCAAACTTGTTCAGCATCCTGCAGACCTGGATTATCCAGCGGTTCGTAGTGAACGAGGACAAACTACTTGCTCAGATGGAAGCCAACAAGAACAAGCCAAAGAAGAAATCGAAGTGGATGCAGCGTTTGGAGGAAGCTTCGAAGAAACAGCAAGAAGAAATGCGCAAGAGACAAAGATAAAGTTAGCGCACAACAAAAAAAAGCACCGTAATGCGGTGCTTTTTTATTGTATTGTACATTGCAATGCTTTATGACGCTACAAGATTTCGTTTTTATCCTCCAAAATCGTCGAATGCAATCATTTCCTCTGGAACGCCGTAGTCTTCGAGCATCTTGGTGACGGCTGCAGTCATCATTGGCGGACCGCAGAGGTAGTATTCGATTTCTTCGGGCTCCTGATGGTTCTTCAGGTAGTTGTCCTCGATAACCTTATGGATGAAACCTACATAGCCATCCCAATTATCCTCGGGCTTTGGTTCCGACAAGGCAATGTTGAACGAGAAATTCGGGAACTCGGCTTCAATCTGCTTAAAGTCGTTTTCGTAGAAAATCTCGCGGCGTGACCTTGCTCCGTACCAGAACGAAACCTTGCGTGTGGTCTTCAATGTCTTGAACAAGTGGAAGATATGCGAACGCATTGGTGCCATACCTGCGCCACCACCGATGAACATAATCTCGCGGTCGGTATCCTTGATGTGGAATTCGCCGTAAGGTCCCGAAATCATAACCTTGTCACCCGGCTTGCGCGAGAAAATGAACGACGAGCATACACCCGGATTTACATTCATGAAAGTTCCTGCGCTCCTGTCCCACGGTGGCGTTGCAATACGGATGTTCAGCATAACCATATTGCTCTCGGCCGGATGATTTGCCATCGAGTAAGCACGGAAAGTCGGTTCGGGATTCGTCATCTTCAAGTTCCAGATGCCAAGCTTGTCCCAGTCTTCCTTGAATTCATCTTCGACCTCGATGTCCTTCGAATAATCAACCGTAACCTGCGGAACGTCAATCTGTATGTACGAACCCGACTTGAAGTTAAGAGTCTCGCCTTCGGGCAACTTGACAACAAATTCCTTAATGAATGTAGCCACATTGCGGTTCGACACAACTTCGCACTCCATCTTCTTGATTCCCATAATATCCTCTGGAATAACAAGTTTCATGTCGTTGCGAACCTTCACCTGACAAGCCAGACGCCAGAAGTTCTGCTGTTCCTTGCGTGTGAAGAAGCCAGTTTCGGTCGGCAGAATACCATTTCCGCCCTGCACCACACGGCACTTGCACATACCGCAACTTCCACCGCCACCGCAAGCCGAAGGAAGATGGATATTGTGCTCCTTTAGCGTAAGCATCAACGAGTTGCCGGTATCGACTTCGAGAGTATCTTTATCGTTAATCGTAATTTTCACCTTCGACTGAGGTGTAAGTTTTTTCTTGGCAAAAAGCAAAATTGCAACCAAGGCAACCATCACGACTAAGAAAACCGCAATGGCACTGATAAGAACTATAGATTGAAACAACAGCATAATCCTACAATTTTATTCCCATAAATCCCATGAAAGCCAATCCCATAAGACCGACTATTATGAACGCAATGCCCAATCCGTCAAGGGCTTTAGGTATTTTCGAATATTTAATCTTTTCGCGGATGGCGGCAAGGCTGACAATTGCAAGCAACCAGCCTATTCCCGAGCCGAAACCGAAAACGGCAGCTTCGCCGACATTTGCGTACGAGCGCTCCGCCATAAAGAGCGAACCGCCTAATATTGCGCAGTTTACAGCAATTAGTGGCAGGAAAATTCCTAACGAATTGTACAGCGACGGCGAGAATTTTTCAATTACCATCTCGACAAGCTGAGTCATCGAAGCCACAACAGCAATGAATACTATAAACGTAAGGAACGACAGGTCAACATCGGCAAACGACGGTGAAATCCATGTCATTGCGCCCTTGCAAAGCAAATACTTTTCGATAAGGTAATTGATTGGAACTGTGATTGTGAGCATAAATGCAACAGCAACGCCCAGTCCGAACGAGGTCTTAACTGTCTTCGACACAGCAAGATACGAGCACATTCCGAGGAAATATGCGAAAATCATATTGTCGATAAAAATCGACTTGACGAATATGTTAGCAATGTTTTCCATTATTTACCCTCCTCCTTTTTTTGCTGGCGTGCGCGCTGTATCCACACAATCAATCCTACCGCTATCAACGCCATCGGCGGCATAATCATAAGTCCGTTGTTCATGTAACCCGCATCGTAAAATGCCTGTGGCACAACCTGATAGTTCCAGATAGTACCGCTACCGAGCAATTCGCGGAAAAATGCGACCACAATCAATATAAAGCCGTAGCCAAGTCCGTTGGCAAGTCCATCGATAAAACTGCGGCGCGGACTATTCGACATTGCAAAGGCTTCCAAGCGTCCCATCACAATGCAGTTCGTTATTATAAGTCCAACAAATACAGAAAGTTGCTTGCTGATGTCGAACACGTATGCCTTCAAAAACTGGTCAACGACAATCACGAGGAAAGCCACAACCACAAGCTGGACTATAATTCTGATTCTGTTTGGGATAGTCTTTCGCAGCAAGGATACAATCACATTCGACAATGCCACAACAAATGTAAGGCTCAGCGCCATAACCACTGCCGACTGCAACTTTACGGTCACCGCCAACGCCGAGCATATACCTAATATTTGAACCGTAATCGGGTTGTTCCTGATTAGCGGGTCTAAAAATATTCTTTCTTTTCTATTCTTTTCCATAGCACTTATCTTCTTGATTTTTCGATGTATGGCAAGTATTTATTCAAGCAAGACTCTATCATTTCGCTTACCGATGTGGAAGTTATTGTTGCACCAGA
>JAEEGL012122619.1_pt1 | contig 35990 bp, 30 predicted proteins | sample 9134231 | NCBI WGS metagenome assembly JAEEGL01 (sample SAMN16246548, study PRJNA631951) | gut metagenome | biome: gut microbiome; feature: rumen; material: fiber-attached | host: Bos | place: Iran: Karaj | collected 2018-10
CTCGAACCCACGACCTCTAGCGTGACAGGCTAGCGTTCTAACCAACTGAACTACCGGGCCATTATGGTGGGAATTACAGGGCTCGAACCTGTGACCCCCTGCTTGTAAGGCAGATGCTCTCCCAGCTGAGCTAAACTCCCGCTTTGCGAATTACCGCCGCCGCTATAGTTCTCACAAGCGGCTTGCCGATTATACTCCACGGGAAGTTATATGTCAACATAATATTTACAAAACTTTTAACGTGCAAAAAAGCAATAATTCGCAACGATCGGCCGGTCCACAGAAATTTTCGACAATTATTTGACGTTTACCTGATCATTACCCGGGAAATATCACATGGGAAATACGTCGAAATACGGGGCAATAAATGCCGCAGGCATATCAGTTGCCGTGTCTCAACTCTATGATCGCGACCTCAGGTTGGTTAAACAGCCTGAAACCAGACTTGACGCCCAGGCCAGCAGTGATGAAACTGTATCGCCCTTCGTTTTCATGAAGCCCGTACGCAAAATCCTCCTGCGGGAAGAGGCCGTGCCCCTCGAGGTAGATCGTCTTCAGAAGCGGCAAACGGTATTGACCGCCGAGCGTGTGTCCGGAGATCGAGAGATCGAAATCGACCTCGTTAAAGCCGTTGCGGTTGACCGAAGCGAGCCGTTTGTCCACATCGTAATCTATCGGCGCGTGAGTCACGCAAATGCTGAAATCCTTGTCCGAATCGAATCCATAGGCGTCGAAGGTTTTTTCGTAGTATTTGATGCCCGTCAGGAAGATGCGACTTTCCCCGCGCGTGATCTCGGTGATCGGATAGACCGGGAATGCGCCTTTCGATTCAAGGCGACCGGCCACAAGGTCGGAGGAGTCGGGAATTATGCAGCGATTCCACCCTTCCGGGGCGTTTTCGGGCTCGGCAACGTCATTTTCGCCCAAAACGTAGTAGATCGGCTTTCCGGAATCGGCAAGCGCGTCAAGCAGTTTCTCGACCGGAGCGAGAGAATCCTCAGTTTTTGCCGCGTCAAGAAAATCTCCGGTCAGCACAACGACGTCAAAATCCTGCGACAAGACCAAATCGATCAACTTTTGATTGCACGACCCGAATGATTTGCCGTTAAAATCCGACAATTGCAGGATGCGGAATCCGTCGAATTCGTGCGGGATCTGATCGTGCGTGACAACGACCTTGGTGACCCGAAGGGTGTGGTTCCCCTTCACGACCAGAAAAACCGCCAGGCACGCCAGCAGCACCACTGCGATAAGGACAATGAAGATCCACCGCCTTTTTTGGGCCGGTTTCATCACGAACGCGTCAATATCGTTTTTTTCCGTCTTTTTCTTTTTCGACGAAGTACGCTCAACGGCCGTTTTTTCGTTCAGGTCAAGCATCCCGTCCTGCCTTTTTCCCATGGGATCTGCCTCCTCGGGACAATTATAGCACACTCAGGCAACTGGGGACAGACCCCAGTTTTCTTGCCCGGGCAACAGGAGAAAAACTGGGGAAAAACCGGGGTCTGTCCCCCGTTGCCTTCGTTGTCTTGCCCCCGGTTAGGCCACAAAAACTTCCGGTTGACATTTGCGCCACTGCGTTGCAAAATACACCCATCGCAGATCAAAATCAGCAGCATTTACATCATTGTTATGGGGGTTGTCGTTATGGCGAGGAAAGCGCGTCGTTTAAGCAGCACCGGCATTTATCATGTAATGCTCCGCGGAATCAACAGGGTCCAGGTCTTTTATACCAATAAAGACGAATCGAAGTTTATTGACTATTTATCAAGAGCAAAAGACCGATTTTCATTCAAAATTTACGCATATTGCTTTATGGGCAATCACGTTCATCTGCTCGTTGAAGAAAGTGAAAGCGGGATGATCGGCGCATTTATGAAGCTGTTGCTCGTGTGGTACGTCGCTTGGTACAACGTTGCCCATCATCGATGCGGCAGCTTGTTTCAGACGAGATTTAAAAGCGAGCCGGTGGAGGACGCGGCTTATTTTCAGCAGGTCGTGCGGTACATCCACAGAAATCCGGTCAAGGCCAAGAGATGCCGGCACGTCTGGGAAACCAGAAAGAGCAGTTATCATTTGTATTTTGAAGAAGATCCCGGGGTTATTGACCGTGACGAGGTCTTTGAGAAGTACATTGCCCGTGACGAATTTGAAGAGTTCAATGATTGCCCCGCGTTGAACGGATTCGACGATTCGTGCATGGATCTTTCGGAGCAGTTGCCGTTCAAAATTACTGACGAGCGCGCTTCGAGGCTGATGGCTTGTGTCGCGGGCTTTCCAAATTTGATGTCCTTTGAAGGTCTCGGCATGGATCGGATTTTTGAGTTGGTCAATCAATGCCGACAACGTGGGCTGTCGTTCGGGCAGATCGCCCGTGAGCTCGGCAAAAATAAAGGGACAATTTTCAAATGGGTCCATTCGTATTCGTAATGGCCGGTCGGTAACTCTTCAAATCCAGCTTTTCGTTGAAAGATCTCGGCTTTTTGGGCTTGGGTTTTTTGCTTTTTTTATTTTGGGTCGGTCTGGTATGACAAAAACCGATGTATGGTGAGACGTGTGTCTATCTCCCTTCGTTAATTTCGGCCGTAATTATCGATGCTTTTCGATTATCATCCACTTTCGCTGTATTGCTTACTCTCGTTTTTTTGCTTGAGATTCTTTTTTCACCCTCTTTATACGATTTCAAAGCGCTGAAACGTCCCAAATTTGCATGTGATTGGAAAAATGTGATACAATCACAAAGGCGGTTAAACGGGGGTCTGTCCCCGGTTGCCGCCACGTTGCTACCGCTGCTCCTGAAAGGATGATGGGAATGGTTTTGACAATCGATATCGGAAACAGCAATATTGTCCTTGGCGTTTTTGACGATGAGTCGTTGCTGTTCATTTCACGAATTTCGTCGAATATTGACAAAACGTCGGATGAACTGGCCGTTATGATAAATGAAATATTCACGATCAGAGGAATTGACCGCCGCGAAATCGACGGATCTATAATGTCGTCGGTCGTGCCGGCATTGACGTTGCCGATGGCGCAGGCGATCCGGCTCGTGACCGGAGGGGATCCTCTTGTCGTTGCCCCGGGCATCAAGACGGGGTTGAATATCAAGATCGACAATCCGGCCCAGCTTGGCAGCGACCTGCTGGTCGATTGCGTTGCGGCGGCGGCAATGTATCCGAAGCCGGTCATTGTGGCCGATATGGGCACGGCGACGACACTCAGCGTCGTTGACGAGGGCAACAACATGCTCGGCGGCGTCATTATGCCGGGCGTCAAGACGGCTCTTAACGCGTTGACCGCGAAAACCGCTCAGCTTCCTCAGATCTCGATCGAGTCTCCTAAAAAGGTGATCGGTACCAACACGAACGATTCAATGAAATCCGGCGTGGTCCTTGGCAACGCGAGCATGCTCGACGGTATGATCGACCGCTTTGAGGAGGAGCTCGGGAAGGAAGCCTTCGTCGTGGTGACCGGCGGGCTTTCGGGCGAGATCTGCAAGCACACGAAAAGGAAGGTGCTACACAACCCGAATCTGCTCTTGCAGGGGTTGTATATATTGTACAAGAAGAACAGTTAACTTTTTTCGGCAATGTGGAAACGGGGGTCTGTCCCCCGTTTTTTTGTACCATTCCCTGGGGGAAACGGGGGAGGGAAACGGGGGACAGACCCCGGTTTCCCCCAGTTTCCCCCCGTTTCCAGGTCTCTACCTATATTAGGGCCTTGAAAAAAATAGCGGCCGGATATAAAATAGACAGGCAGGCCAAGGCGCGGTTGTCCGCCAGATTCCGCAAGGAACGGGCAGGACCCTGCAGGAGCGTCGAACGTCTGCGCACTTTCAGACGTTGCATCCCGGCGAGGAGCAACAGTAAGGAGTAAAAAATGGATAAAAAAGTCAAAACGCTTGTTGTCACCTCTGTGCTTGCTGCGCTTGTTGTCATCCTGCAGCTGATCGGAGGAATTCCCATCGGCCCGTTTTCGATCACGTTGACGCTCATTCCCATTGTTGTCGGAGCAGTTACGCTTGGCCCTGTCCCGGGGCTGATACTCGGGCTTGTTTTCGGCGTTGTCGTGTCGATCTTGTCATTGACCGGCAAGGATCCGGGCGGTCAGATGGTGTTTGCTGCCAATCCTTTTGTCGCGTGGGTGATGTGCCTCCTTAAAGGGGCGATGGCCGGGCTGCTTCCGGCGCTGGTATTTGAACTTGAAAAGAAAAACAAATATTCCGCCGAGCTGACCTGCGGGGTCATGGGCGTTTTTTTGTTCCTTGGAGGGTTCGGCATCGCAAATTATCTGAACGGCGGCAGCGACGGAACTCCGGCCAAGACCGGGGTCAAGGTGGCTGTGACGATCGTTTTCGCGCTGGTCGCGGCGGGTCTCCTTATAGGGTTGTACAAGATGTTGAAGACGGGCAATTCCGCTTATTATATGGCGTCGATCGTTGCGCCCGTCGCTAACACGGGTATTTTCGTCGCGGGAATGCTGCTTTTCTTCCGGCCTCTCCTCCAGAGCTGGGCGGGCGGCTCCAACGTAATGGTCTACGTGATCACCGGGCTTTGCGGGATCAACTTCCTTATTGAATTTTTTGTAGCAGTCGTGTTGTCGCCGGTCGTCGCGGCAATCGGCAAATATGCCTCGAGAAGGCTTTGAGTTTCGAAATCGTTTGGAACTTCAGGGTCAACAGGGGTCAAAAAGTGGAGAAACCGGGGACAGACCCCGGTTTCTTCGATTTCTTCAAAGGTTTCAAACTAAAGAAACGGGGGTCTGTCCCCCGTTTCTTTAGTTTTTTCACCCTGTTCTATGGCAGCCCCTTTTAGAGACTATTATGTTACACTATAAAGTTACTCAAATGTGAGAGATCCGAAGCACTCCGGTCTGTGGTAATCCGGATGAGGCGCGGTGACGTTGTGCCAGACAGAGTAATACGGTTCTGCTGCATCGTCACAACACGTGTAAAAATTGCAGCGCAGAACATCGCCTTGACGCGGTGTTCTAAAGTTCGGGGCGTAACGCCTGATAAAACTAAACGGAATGCGATAAGACACCTCCCAAAAATCGGTCTCAATGCGTGTTGACGCACGGAAAATGTCGGTCTCACCCGCCAGTTCCGTCAACAATCTGCTTCCCTTTCTTGTGCCGTTCTCGCTGAAACCGATATAAAAGACGCCGGCGGGATTGACCTCGAAATTAAAATATTGGTTGCTGTCGTATATTGGGGCAAAGAAGAATTCGAGGCAAGAGTCACAGCAAACAGACTCGCCGAATTCCTGACGCTGGCACAATATCGACGATGATCTTTCGTAGGCGCGCATCCGCACGTAAATGTTTTCAGAGTCGTATTTCAATTGTGCCGCGGCAATATGAACCGGATCGTCGGTCTTTTTCCATGGCATAACGTTTATTTCGGCAGAGGGACAAAATTCCTTTTGAAACGGAACGTCGCCTTTTTTACGTTCGTATTTAAAAATCATTCTAATCGATCCTTTCAACTATATATGAACTCGGTAAAAGCGGAGCAGGAAGAGTGAAAAACCCAGGACGGAAACGGGGGACAGACCCCGGTTTCCGGGGGTTTATTTCTGAAGGAAACGGGGGTCTGTCCCCCGTTTCCTTTGTCCCCCGTTTCCTTCATTTCATTTGTTCCTCGGTCGCCCGTTTCCTTTAGTCCTGCCCTTTCATGATCCAGTACTCGTAAGCGTCGACGAGGGCGGCCCAGCTGGCCTGGATAATGTCGCCGGACACACCGACGGTGCCGAAACGCTTGCCGTTGCCGATGAATTCGATGAAGACGCGGACTTTCGACGCGGTGCCTTCGCCGGAGTCGATGACGCGCACTTTATAGTCGACAAGGGAGATGCCGAGGGTCTCGGGGTAGAAATGGGCCATTGCCCGGCGGAAGGCGCAGTCCAGCGCATCGACGGGACCGATGCCGTTGCCCGCAGTTATCTCGCTCTGGCCGTCGACGGTGAGGTCCACTATTGCCGACGCGGAATACGGATTGCCGGTTTTTTCGTCGAGAGTGATCACCTTGTAGCCGTTCAGCAGGAACGCGGGCCTGTACTTGCCCGCCATTCTCCGCACCAGCAGCTCCAGCGACGCCTCGGCGCTTTCGTACTGGTACCCGTAAAATTCGCGCTGTTTGAGTTCGGCGAGTATCTGGGAGGTCAATTCGCCGGTGACGTCGATCTCGCCGATCCGGCTGATTATTTCCTGCATTCCGCTGCGGCCGGTGATCTCGGAAGCCAGCAGACGGCGCTCTCCGCCGACTTCGGCGGGGTCAACGGCTTCCATGACGCCGGGCTCTTTCAGAACGGCGTTGATGTGGGTGCCGGCCTTGTGGGAAAAGGCGTTTCGGCCGACGAAAGGCGCGCCGGATGGCAGTTTTACGCCGATGATCTCGGCAAGTTTGCGGCTTTCGGGGGCCAGAGAACGCATTGACGCGGCGGAAATGCACTTTTTTCCGTATCGAAGTTGAAGATTCGGCACAACAGTGAAGAAATTTGCGTTGCCCGCGCGTTCACCGACGCCAAAAAGCGTGGTGTTGACCAGTTTCGCGCCGCACGTAACTGCCGTCACCGTGTTCGCGTCCGCCATTCCGCAGTCGTTGTGCGCGTGGATCCCCACGACGACGTCAAGATCTGCCTCTTTCAGCATGTTCCGGACAACGTTCACGGTCTCTTCCACCAGGCGCGGGTCGGCGGTGCCGTTGGTATCGCACAAAACCACCATATCCGCCCCGGCCTCGGCCGCAGCCTTGACGCACCCCAGCGCGTAATCTTTGTCGCGGCAATACCCGGCGAAGAACCCCTCGCAGTCGAAGACCACTTTCTTGCCCGCCCCGCGCAGGAACCTCACGGTCCTGTCGATCAGGTCAACGTTCACGCCGGGCTCCGTTTTCAGTACTTCCCGCACGGACAACAAATCTGTTTTTCCGTAAACGCACACCCGTCGGAAAGGCGTCTCGGCCAATGCGGCCAGCAGCTGGTCCTCTTCCGGATCGAGCCCGACCCTGAGCGTGGCGCCGAAGGGCACGAATTCCGCGTTTTTGAACGGATAACCCACGATCTGCCTGTAAAATTCGTCCTCCTTCGGGTTGGTGTCAGGCATGCCCCCCTCGATGAACGGGATCCCCATATCATCCAGCGCGGCAACGATCTTGATCTTGTCCGACACGCTCAAAGAAATGCCCGGACTCTGTGATCCTTCCCTGAGAGTCGTATCGTAGATAAGCACAACGTCATCTTTAGTAGTCATCGGCAATTTTCCTCCTGGGAAACGGGGGACAGACCCCCGTTGGATGGGCAGGAAACGGGAGTGGGAAACCGGGGTCTGTCCCCCGTTTCTTGCCCTGTTCCCTGCCCCGGATCCCGGTTTTTTACACTTAAGTTATTGTGTCATCAGTTGAAGATATAAGGCGAATCTGAGATCGACGCCAACCCGCGGTCCAGGGCGACAATGCCGGTGCGGGCCATCTCGACTACGCCGTAAGGCCGAAGCATGTCGAGAAGAGCATCGGTCTTGCCGCCGTCGCCGGTGAGCTCGATGGTCATCGCCTCGGGCGTGAGGTCGATGATCCTTGCCCGGAAGACCTCGGCGATCTGGATGATCTCACCGCGCACGGCGGCGTTGGCCCGCACCTTGATCAGGGTCAGCTCGCGAGAGACCTGAGAGTCGCTCTCGAGAACTTTGACCTTGTGGACGCAGACGAGCTTGCCCACCTGGAAAATGATCTGCTCCAGGACGCGGGCGTCGCAGTCGACGCGGACGGTGATCCTTGACTGGGAAGGCACGTCGGTGGTCCCCACGGCCAGGCTGTCGATGTTGTAGCCGCGGCGGCTGAAAAGATTCGTCACCCTCGCCAGAACGCCGGCCTCGTTGTCCACCAGAATCGAAATGGTTTTTAGCATCTCACACACCCCTTAAAATTGTCCTCACATCTATGACCACGGGCTCCCGGGCGGCAACGGCCTTTCTGACCTCTGCCTCCAGTTCCGCGGCTGACCGCACCCTGGCTCCCCGAAGCCCGAAGGCTCTGCAGAGCGCGGAAATATTCAGTTTCATGCCCAGCGACGTCTGGCTGTAGCGGCGCCCGCAAAGCTTGCGCTGCATCTCGTGGACCATGCCCAGCTGGCCGTTGCGCAGTACCACCACGATCAGAGGCAGCCCCTCGTTCCGCACGGTCGACAGTTCGTTCAAATTCATCAGGAAGCTGCCGTCGCCGGTAAACAGCACGGTCACCCGGTCCGGAGCCGCGATCTGCGCGCCCACTGCAGCACCGAGCCCGAAGCCCATCGTCCCCAGCCCGCCGCTGGTGATGAACCTGTCCTCCGGTTCGAAGCGGAAATACCGGGCGGTGTAAAGCTGGTGGCAGCCCACGTCCGTTGCCACGGTGATCCCTTCTCCCGCCGCTCTGCGCACGGCGTCGAAAATATCGGCCGGGTCAACGTATCCTTTTTTCACGGTCCGCGTTGCCGCGTCGATCTCATCGTTCTCACCCGGCGTTTCACGTACGTCAACTCCGCAGCACCAGGGCTTTCGCTCCCCGATGCCTCCAGAACGCGCGAGAATGCCCCTCAGAGCCGCTTTCGCGTCCCCGGCAATATACACGTCCGCCCTGACCACCTTGTTGATCTCGGCCCTGTCAGAATCGATCTGCAGTAACTTTCTGCCAGAGGCCCCGAACTCCCTGAGGTCCGCCACTTTATTGCTGAGCCTTGCCCCCACCACGATCAGGAGGTCGCACTCATCCGACGCAGCTCTGACCCGCGCGCTCGCCATCTGCCCCAGCAGCCCGAAATTCAAAGGATCGCCGGAAGGCATCAATCCCGTCCCCATAAGAGTGTGGCACACGGGGGCGCCCAGTTTCCGGGCAAGTTTCGTGATCTCGCCGCCCGCGCCGGAAGCCACCGCTCCCCCGCCGGCAATTATCAGAGGCCGCTTCGCCTCTTCCAGCAACCGCACCGCGCCGTCAACGTCCTGCCCGGCCATTCCGCCGGATCCAGCGTCAACGTCCTGCCCGGCAGTCACGCAAGCCTCAGCCTCAACTCCTGTGTCCAGTCCGCCGCACTCGCCGCGCCCGCCTAAGGGCGTATCAAGCGCGCCACGGGCACCCTGCGCACCGATCACATCAGGCACATAAGGCACGATCCTCTCCAGGGCCTCACCGTATACCGGATCGTCCCCCTCGAGCACGTCTTTCGCCACGTCGATCAGCACCGGGCCCTTCCGGCCGCCAAGCGCGATCCCGAAGGCCCTCGACATAGCATCCGCCAGCATCGCCGCCGAACGCGCCGCCCAGCTGTGCTTCGTGACGCCCAGCGTCATGCCAACGATATCGACCTCCTGGAAAGAATCCGTCCCGATAAGCGCGTGCTCCACGTTGCCCGTGATGAACACCACCGGCACGGAATCCATAAACGCGTTTGCGATACCGGTGACCAGATTGGTCGCCCCGGGGCCGGACGTGGCAAAGCAGACTCCGATCCCGGCAGAAGCCCTGGCGAAGCCGTCGGCGGCGTGCGCCGCGCCCTGCTCGTGGGCCGTTCTCACGTGCCTGATCTCTTTTCTGTGGCGGTACAGCGAATCGTACAGCGACAGCACGGTGCCTCCGGGATAACCGAATACCGTTTTTTGCCCCTGTCTGATCAGTGCCCGGACGATAAACTCAGCCCCATTCATAAGCCGCGCTCTCCTTCAGTATCCCGCCGTACTTCTCCCCTATTATCCTGAGAGTCACCGTATCGCCCTCGGCGATGCGCTTCTTCATCGACGGAAGACGCATGGTGTGGGAATCGACGTACTGCATATTGTAGACCTTGCCGTTGACGCACAGATAAGTATTGTCCGTCAGTCCGGCTCCGTGTATCACGTATTCGTTTGCCGCCTCGTCGAATTCGATCTCATAAATGGCCAGATCCGTAAGGCCCAGGCTGTAGTCCGGGTTCTCGAAAGAGGCGGTCTTGGGTTCGTCGAACATCTTGTAGTACTGGATCTGCTCGAAATACTCCTGGTAATTATCGCTGCCCCGGTACAGGCGGTGGAAACGGTTCATAAAGGACCCGGTCATATTCAGCCAGTCGCAGATGTACGTGCTGAGCTCGTTGAGTTCGATCACGTCCACCTCTTCTTTCGGCAGCCCGAAATTGTTCCAGGTGTAGAAGTTCACGGCAAATCTGTTGTCGGTGGTGATGCCGGGCACGTCAAGGGCGAACGTGGGCAGATGGTCGCTGTACATAACGATGAGGGTGGGTTCCTCCCGCTGCTCGAAATATTCGCATATCGCCCGTATATGGCCGTCAAGTTCTTCCAGCTGGCTGATATAATACGCCAGCTTACCTTCCAGGCTTGAATCTTCGACGCCGGTTATCTCCATCGGATAGTCTTTTTTATCGATCGATTTGTACGCGCCGTGGGTCTGGACGGACACGGCGAAAACGAAATTGTTGTCGCTTCGTGAAGTGTCCAGGGCCAGTTTGATCTGATCGAGGATGATGGCGTCGTTGGCCCAGATGGCCCCTTCTTTTTTTTCTACCCCGGACATGAATTCGTAGGACGTGAAGCGCCTGAAGCCGAGATTGCCGTACACCTGATCCCGCTTGAAGAATTCTCCCTGGTAATCGTGGATGCCCACGGTGTCGAAGCCGTTTTCCTGGAGATATCTGGGGAATGAATCGATGGGCGTTTCGTTGATGTATAGCATATACGGATTGTAGCCGTACGGAAGGTTGTCAAGGCTCAGCCCGGTCAGGAATTCGAATTCGCTCTTCACAGTCATGCCGCCGTAAATAGGCACTTCCACGCTGCCCGAGGTGTATCTGTCGGTCAACGACCGCAGGAAAGGTATAGGGTCTCTTTCGTACGTAACGCCTTCGGCCACGTAGGGATCCATAAAAGATTCCATCTGGATGACGATTATGTTGAGCCCGTCGATCTCGTTGTCCTCTCCCGCGTTCCCGGATTTCACCACGTTCCTTATCACGTCGATTATTTCCTCTTCGTTGTACCCGGAAGGCCTGGTTTTCAGCGTGCGGTAACCGGTGGTGATGAAGCTGTAGACGTAACCGTTGCGGTCGAACAATTCTCTTGACGATACGGCGGAGAAATCGAACCAGGGCAGGAACGTGGAAAGCAGGCAGCACACCACTCCGGCAAACATAAATATCAGGGAACTTACGATCACGGGTTTGGAGGCCTTTTCCCTCATATGCTTCTTCCCTTTTACGATGAGGACAACGATGAGGACAACGACGGCGGCGACTCCCAGGATGATGGCTATGAGCCCGAACACTCCCAGGATGTCAACGGCGGCGGAGATGCCTTCCAGCGCCTGGAAAACGTCGGGGAAAAGCACCGGCTCGTAGGTGTTCATGTTCTTTATCATAGAGGCCACGCCCAGCGTGAGCCAGAACACCACGTAGATGACTCCGCCTACCACGGGGCGCCTTATCCAGAGCACGAAAGAGCCGAGAGCGGTGAAATAGAGGAGGTTGCAGGCCAGTACGTCAGGCTGCACAGGAAGGCATTTGAAGGGCTTTATGAAGCTGCCTGTCTGAAGTATCTCTATAAGGAACAGGAGCAGCAGCGAAACGTATAAAAGCATGGCGATCCTGCGGATCCAGGGCGTGAACCGGTTGTTTTCAGACGGTTCCCTGCGGTCTTTCAGGACGTATACCGCTGCCGCCGCGGCGATCACAGGTACCACCGTCACCAGGGACTCGATGATCCTCGATACGGAGGCGCCCTGCCACAGCAGCCACAGCGCCGACATGAACAGCATAAGGGACCGCCTGTACGGCGTCAGGCAGACAGGAAGCGTGAACAGCGTGAGGGAAAAGGCTCTTATCAGCACGATGACCGGGACAAGCAGGAAGAATACGCCGTTGAGCTGGGAAAAGCTGCCTGTGACAATAAGAGATATCACAGCCATGCCGAGATGCAGGGCGGCGAACTTCAAGAGTTTGCTTTTTTCATCATAGGTGAGAGGGGTCGCGCCTCCGGGCTCGGCTTTCGTCAACGTTATGACGTTCCGTCCTCCGGCCTCGGTTCCCTTTTCCCTTTCCGTTTCCTTTTCCATTTCTGTTTTACGAAGCTCAAACTTTACGAAGCGCAAACTTTACGAAGCGCTGATCTTGTCATATTTGGAGTAGTCCGTTCCGAAGGTCTCCACTCTCACGGATTCCATCACCACATCTGCAAGTGGCTTGTCGTTGGCGGGGTCGGTCTCCACTTCGCTGATGGCGTAGACGATATCCATTCCGGAGGTGACTTTGCCGAAAGCGGCGTAGCTGCCGTCGAGCCAGTAGGGCGTGCCTACGCAGATGAAGAACTGGCTGCAGGCGGTGTCATTGTATTTCGACCGGGCCATGGAAATGACGCCTGGCGTATGCTTGAGGTCGTTTTTGACTCCGTTGGCCGAGAACTCGCCTTTAATGGTGTAGGACGTTTTGCCGTATCCGTCTCCGTTCTTGTCGCCGCCCTGGATCATAAAGCCGGAGATCACCCGGTGGAATATGAGCCCGTCGTAGTAGCCGCTGTTGGCCAGCGTGACGAAGTTGCTTACCGTGATGGGGGCAACGTCGGGGTAAAGTTCGATAGTTACCGTGCCGTAGCCTTTGATCACCATCGTGACGACGGGATTTTTCTTTGGCCCGCAGCCTGTTAACGTTCCTGCCATAAGAACCACTCCTAAAACCAGAATCAAAATCGTATTTACTATCTTTAATCTTTTCATTTTTTTCGCACTCCTTAGCGTCGTTATGCGTCTTTCTTTTCGCCGTTCGCCGCGCTTTTTGCCGCGCATTTTTGCCGCGCTTTTTGCCGGGATCCGTCAGGTGTTGTAATAGTTGATCAGGCAGCCGGACAATATTATGTCTCTCTCGGAAGCGCTGAGTTCGCCCAGGGCAAACCGCGTTTTTTCTCTTTTTCCTTCTACGCCGGCGCGTACGATCTCCGCGTCAACCAAGGTCTCCCCCTGCGCTATGGCTTTCCTGATGCCTCTTATGAGGATCCGGTCGCCGGTCGCCGGATTCAGTTCGTCAAGAGAGTCTGTTATCAGCGGCAGCATGCCCCAGTTGATCAGGTTGCTTCTGTATCTCTTGGTGGCGTACGCTTCGGCAACGTTGGCCGCGCCGCCCAGCACTTTCTGGCAGGAGGCCGCCTGTTCCCTGGCGGATCCGTCTCCGGGCTTGCGGGCGCATACCACGCTGCCGATCCGGGTATTCGCCGCCAGGTCCTTCCAGTCTCCGAATCCGTCGTACATTGCCGCGAATCCGGGCGCGGTTTCGGCTGAGTTTTCGGGCTCGCTGCCTGCTGCTCCGCAGTTGCCGGTGTATCCGGCCCTCTCCCGCTCCAGTTCCCGTATTTTAAGGCTTCTTCCGACGTATTCCGGATCTTTCCGGGACAGGGCGAACCGGGACAACCTTTCGGGGTTTGACCGGTATGACGAAGTCTCGCCGCTGGGGATCAGTTCGTCGGTGGTGGTGACAGGGTCGGTGATGACGGAAGCCACGTACAGGAGGATATTGTCCGTGAGCGGCCCCATTTTGGGCCAGTCGGCAATGTTGGGCCCGAATACCAGTTCTTCTTCGGGCATGGGGCGTCCCCAGCCGTTGTACACACGGTTGTCGTATATTTTTCTGTCAAATCTGTATTCTTCGGAGGGTTCCGATGCGTATATTCCGTCGATGCCCTCGATCTCCGTTGCCGGGGTCAATCTTCCTCCGTTTCGCGAGGTGGCGGCGATCGATGCGGCGTCCATCAGCGCGACCCAGGCGTTTTGTCCTTCGCCCGGTTTGGAGCCTTCCCTGTTGGGGAAATTCCTGGTGGAGTGGCGGATGGAGAATGCGTTGTTGGAGGGTACGTCTCCGGCGCCGAAGCAGGGGCCGCAGAAGCAGGATCTGATCGTGGCTCCGGCCGTGGTCAGGCTCGATAGCGCTCCGTTTTTCATCAGTTCAAGGTATACGGGCTCGCTGGCGGGATATACGGAGAGAGAATAGGCGTCGCGGCCGATGCTGCCATCGCCGATGATGCCGGAAGCGCGGCAGACGTTTTCGAATGTGCCGCCGGAGCAGCCTGCGATGACGCCCTGGTCGACGTAAACGTTGCCGTCTCTGTATTTTGACGTGAACGATCCGTCTTTTATCACCTTCCCGAACTGTTTTTGCGCTTCTTTTTCCGTCTCCCGCAGGATGTCCGGGGCGTTGTCGATGAAGCTGCGGACGGTATGGGCGTTGCTGGGATGGAACGGCAGCGCGATCATGGGTTCGATCTCCGACAGGTCAACGGTGATGAGGGCGTCGTAGCGTGCCCCTTCTTCCGGGGCCAGGCGCGCGTATTCTTCGCCGCGGCAATGTTTTTCCAGATATCGCCTGGTGCGTTCGTCCGTCTGCCAGATGGATGACCAGCAGGTGGTCTCGGTGGTCATTACGTCGATGCCGATGCGGAAGTCCATACTGAGGTTGTCAACGCCCGGGCCCACGAATTCCATGACTTTGTTTTTGACGAAGGCGTTTTTAAACGTTGCCCCTATGAGCGCGATCGCCACGTCCTGGGGACCGACGCCGGGCCTCGGTTTTCCGGTGAGATAGACGCATACCACTTCCGGGTCGCTGACTTCGTAGGGCCTGCCGAGCAGCTGTTTTACGAGCTCGGGGCCGCCTTCGCCCACCGCCATGGTGCCGATGGCGCCGTATCTGGTGTGGCTGTCCGATCCGATGATCATTTTTCCGCATCCCGCGAACATTTCGCGCATGTACTGGTGGATGACGGCAACGTGTGGCGGAACGTAGATCCCGCCGTATTTTCTGGCGGCCGACAGGCCGAACCGGTGATCGTCTTCGTTGATGGTGCCGCCCACCGCGCACAGCGAGTTGTGGCAGTTGGTCAACACGTATGGCACGGGGAATTCTTTGAGGCCGCTGGCTCTGGCAGTCTGGATGATGCCTACGTACGTTATGTCGTGGGAGGCCAGCGCGTCGAATTTCAGCGACAGTTTTCCAACGTCGCCGCCTGCCGCTGTCAAGTGGCGGTCGATTATCTTCCGGGCAATAGTTTTTCCCTTCGCCCCGTCAACGCGGTCAATGCAGTCAACTATTTCCGGTCTTCCGTTTTTCCATATCACAGGTCCGTCGTACAGTCTGATCATTTCTTCGTTTCCTCCGTTTGAAGGCCTCCCGTTGTTACGGAAACCTCCATTGTTATTTTAGCACAATAAAGGGCGGCGGCGCAACGGGGGCGCGAGGCGCCTGCAACGGGGGACAGACCCCCGTTGCAGCCCCCAAAAAACGGGGGTCTGTCCCCCGTTTCCTCAGGTGTTTTTTGTCTCGGGAAACCGGGGTGTGTCCCCCGTTTCCCCGGGCTTTTTGTTTTCGGGAAACCGGGGTCTGTCCCCCGTTTCCCGAGGTGTTTCGATCACGCGCAACGGGGGTCTGTCCCCCGTTGCGCACCACGTTGCGAGGGGGAACTGTATTGTGGTACAATTGGAACCGCGGAGGATGAAGGATATGAAACGAATTGGAATAAACGTAAGACGAGCGTTGACGATGGCGTTGACCGGGTGCCTGCTTGCGGGCGCGCTGTCTGCCTGCGCGGGCGTTAGCGGAGGAGGAAAGGCCGGGCCGACGGCAGAACCCACGCCGGAGCCCGAGAAGATCGTTGACCCGGGAAGCGTTGACCTCGGCGTTGACGCTCCTATCAGGACCGTGCTGGAGGAGGCGGGTATAAAAGTGTCGAGAAAGTATTTTAAGAAGGGCAACGTTATTGCCGTGCTTGTAAATAAACATTACGGGTTCTGGAGCCTGGCGAAGTGCGAAGTTGACAACGCGGACGCGAATTTTACGGCCGTTAAAGTGGGAGACAGGTTCTACACCACCGCGTTTTTCATGGCCAACGCTCTTTGCATGCGGCTCAGCCAGGACGAAAACGGCGCCGAACTCAAGATCGAAGACAAATTGACGCTGTACTTCCCCGTCGGAGAGAACAAAATGTTCGTCAACGGAGCGGAATACCCATCTTACCCGGCCCAGAAGAGCGGCGCCAACATATTCATCGACTGCGGCACGGTTGCCGCCTACCTCGGTTACGAAACGAGCTACGACGCGGATTCGGGCATCTACCTGATTTACCCGCCGGAAATAGAAATTGACGCGGCGGAACAGTTCGCGCTCTACAAAGACAGGATCGAATTATACGAAACGGTGGTCTACAACACGGCTGACGTGGAATGCAACACCACCGGAGCGGGATTGTACGAACCCGTGCCATATGAGGAGAGACAGGTTGGCGTTGCCTACACCACCTGGTTCAGAGCCGACACCAAATGGGGCGAGGGCAAGACCTGGGACGTACCGCTGGTCGGCACGTACAAATCCGATGACGAAGCGGTGATATATCAGCACGGCGTGTGGCTGGCCAACGCGGGAGTGGATTTCGTTTTCGTTGACTGGTCCAACGACGTGGCCTACGACCCAGAAACCATGAGAAACAGCCGCGCGGATTTCCGTATGATCGAGGAAGCCACCGAAAAGCTTTTCCAGATCTGGGCGACCATTCCCGGCGCGCCGAAGATATGCATTTTCACCGGTCCCGGGCACGTCCAGCAACAGCAGGACACCATCGCCAACGGCGTGATGCAGAAAAAGAACGACCAGATATACGACACGTTCATCGCCAACGAAGAGTACAACAAGATGTATTACTATTACGAGGGCAAGCCGCTGCTTATCTGCTACGGTGCAACGCCGTCTTTCGCCCGTTCCGCCGACGAGTTCCCGGACGACCGCTTTACGGTGCGCTGGATGACTGGATACGTGGGACAACAGGGCATCCTACGTGACTCGGAGACGCTGGTCTCGACTTTCCACTGGAGCTGGGAGGAGCGGGGCGCTCAGACGTTCACGGTCAAAGACGGCCGTCCGGAGGCAATGACGGTGGTGGCGTCCTGGAGGAGGCAGAGCAAGCCGGGCGCGGCCGGATACATTCCCGAAGGCCTTCGCAATAACGGCGACACATTTAAGATGCAGTGGGCCAGGGCGGACCTGATCGGGCCAAAATTCGCGCTGATCGTATCGTTTAACGAATGGCATCTGGGAGAGCAGGTCTCCTTTGAGAACAGCAAGGATATCGAACCTTCCTCGAAACTGGGGTCGCTGTATCTCGACATTCTGAGAGAGCAGATCAGAAAATTCAAGGGATTGACGTGACAGGATAGCCGCCGAAAATATCGTGACAGGATAGCCGCCGAAATCGACGCGACCGGGGACGGCAGGAACGCCGCACCGACATAATTGGCACGACAACGAAAAAAATATTGCCCGCGGATCGCTTCATTTTCGAAGCTGCCCGCGGGCAATTTTGCGCCGGCAGTGCGCCGGTCAACCGGTCAATTACATTCGATCATATCGTCCAACCTGTCAGTCGGCAGGCTTCTCCGTCTTGACGGCGGTGGGTCTGGGCGTAGGAGTCTCGATGGGTCCCGCAGTGGGAAGCGTGTTGTCGATGGCCTTCACAGCGCTCTTGCTGACGGTGATCACCGGACGGATACCCACGGTGGCGTCGGTAGCCGTGTAGCCGCCTTCAGCCAGATCACCGTTGCGGTCAACGCCCTGGAAGAACGTATTGATGCCGGGGCTCCTCAGCCACCAGGTGCCGAATCTCGTTTTGTACTCCGCAGCCACGCCGCGCTTCGCCGCGAAAGGAGTTGTCGCCGCCTGCATGGAAAGGGCGCTTCCGAAATATCCGTCAAGCTCCGAAGAAGCGAGCAGATAGACCTTGTCCTCCGTCTCGTCTCCGCCGGTGGTGTCGAAATTGGAATTGGCCGCAGTGACGTTCTTCACGGTCTTGATGGCAGCCATCTCGTCTTCTTTGAACGCTCTGTCGTAAAAGTTCCAGCTTTCGGAGAATTTCTCCTCGCCTCTGGCGTACTCGCCGATGCCGTTGAGCCAGGCTCTTAAAGTGGACTCGCTCCAGGTGATGTCGCTGTACGTGTCGAGGAAGGGTTTCGCGTCAAGTATCTCTCTGGAGATCAGCAGGTAGCTGTCTCCCAGGTCTTTCAGAACGATCCACTGGATCTCCTGGACGAGGTAATATTTGTTGCCCTCTTTTGCGTAGTAAGTGGTGACGGTCTCGCCGTCTTTCGTGACTTCTTCCACGTAATAACCGCTCTGCAGATCGTACTTCGCCACGGTTACGGCGGTAACGCCGTCTGCGTCTTTGGTCTCGGTCAGTTCCTCGACCCAGAGGCCGGTCACGTCGTCGATCTTGATATTTTTGAAGAGTGTCGTCACCGCGTTGGGAGCCACGGTATTGGGATACGACCCGAACGCCACCAGCATATCTTCCGTGGCGGTGGGTTTGGTCTGAACTTTGGGATCCGCGTGGCCGGGCGTCCAGTTGGATTCGCCCTCCTCTATTTCAGCGCATCCGCAGAACAGCATCATCGCGGCAATTGCCAGCGCGGCAAATATTAACCACTTTCTTTTTTTCATCCTTTTACCCTCCTGCATCAGACGGTGACTGCGCTTCTACGAGCGCGTCGATCACGTTCAGCACATAAAGCATCGATTGTTAGTATACTCTTCGACCCCCGTCGTGTCAACTTGAAGTCTTTCGTTTTTGACGGCGGGACAATTATCACTCGCCCGCCAGCGCGAATATCACTGACCGAAGGTCAATATCACTCGGCGCAGCCGAATATCACTCGTCCAGAGGACGAATCTCACTGCGCGCAGCGCAATATCACTCAAACGGCTTCAGTATCCCAAGAGCTGTCAACCTGTCGTTGTACTCCCTCACCCGCTCCGGCAAGTAGTCCTCCACCCTGTGTCCATCGAATCCGATTGACACCCTCACGCCGGATCTCCGCACTATTTCCTGCTGCTCGGGGCTGTCAAAGAAATCCACCATATACTGGTGAATGCGGTAATTGTGAATGGAGTCGTAGCTCACGTTCATCTCCCAGAAGATATTTTCCTCCGCCATGCGCGAGAAGTACGCCAGCGGATCCTCTCCCAGCGCCCTGATGAACCGGAACATATCGGTGTGGGCAATGCCCGCGACCGGCGTTGCCAGGCGTTTGCGGTACGTGAAAATGTCTCCCTTTGTCACGGAGATCGGGTGGTCGACGTTTTCGATCAGGCAATAGTCGAAATACGAAATATCCGCGTCGTCCGGCAGCGAATGCGAACGGAACGAAACTCCGTCGTGCAGAGTGCACAACTCGATGCCGCGCTTGACCTCGATCTGCCCCGCGTATTTCTCCTTTATCAGATTTATGTGGTCGAAATAGCGCTTCAGGGTGCGTTCGTACGTCTTGTGCAGCTTCTGCTCCTCGTCGGACAGGAACACGTCGTACCTGGCGTAACCTATGCCATAGTTGTGGTCGCTGATGCCGAATACTTCGATGCCGCCTGCGATGGCTGCCTCGACAATGGACTCCGGGGTGTCCTTGCCGCAGAAGGAATAATAGGTGTGGGAATGCAGATCCTGTATCATTTTGCCTCTCCTTGACTGTGTTTTCAGCTTCGTATTGCGCCGTGGCCTGCGGTTTGCGGCCCGGCGGCCGGAAAACTCGGATTCAGATGTTTCTAAATCAGATGTTTATAATTTCCACCGAATCGATCGCCGCTTCTTCCAGCGTTTCGTAGTCGTACCGCTTCTCCTCCTCCAGCACCTCGTTGAGGTTCGGGCGGGTCTTGGGATGCTTGGGCGTGAATACCGTGCAGCAGTCCTCGTAAGGTTCGATGCTGGTGTCGAAAGTGCCTATTTTTCTGGCAATATCCACCGTTTCCATCTTATCCATACCGATGAGCGGCCTGTAGATCGGCATATTCGCCACCGCGTTGTCCGTGCAGTAGATGGCCTGGACGGTCTGGCTTGCCACCTGGCCTACGCTTTCGCCGGTGATCAGGGCGCTGCAGCCGTTTTTCCGGGCGATCCGTTCGGAGATGCGCATCATTGACCGTCTTAAAAGTATCGTGGAAAGATCTTCCCGGCAGTTCTGCATTATTGCCAGCTGGACGTCGGTAAAAGGCACGACGATCAGTTTCATAGGGCCGGTGAAGCGGGACACTATTTTGGCCAGTTCGATCACTTTTTCCTTGGCGCGCTCGCTGGTGTAGGGATAACTGTAGAAGTGGGTGGCGCAGATGGCAACTCCCCTTTTGCCTATCATATAACCGGCAACGGGGCTGTCGATCCCGCCTGAGAGCAGCAGGCAGGCCTTGCCGTTGGAGCCGATGGGCATTCCTCCGGGGGCGTCAACTATTTCCGTGTACACGTACGACCGTTCGCGCACCTCGATGTAGACCGTAAAGTCAGGATGCTTTACGTCAACTTTCAGCTGGGGAAATGCGTCAAGTATCCTGCCTCCCGCTTCGTCGGATATCTGCGGCGAATTCATCGGAAAGCTTTTCATGCCGCGTTTCGTTTCGACTTTGAACGTCTTCGCCCCTGCTTCCACCCGTTCCCGGGCAACCCTTACTGCCAGGTCGAAAAATTTTTCGGCGTCCGTGTCAGTCACGTAAGCCGGGCTCACCGACACCAGTCCGAATACGCCGGACAATCTCTCTACCGCTTTTTCAATGTCGAAATCATCGGACTCCGGTTCGACGAAATATCTTGACTGCGACCAGTGTATCTGCGCCGGTCCCAGGTCGGAAATTGCTTTTCGCATATTGGTGGCAAGCCGGTGCTCGAAAGTGGATCTGTTCAGCCCCTTGAGCGCGATCTCTCCGATCCTGCCCAGAACGATTTTTTCCATAACTGTCTCCTGCCTCTCCTGCCTTTATAGGCAGCGCCGGAAACGGGGGACAGACCCCGGTTTCCGACGGAAGAAACGGGGGTCTGTCCCCCGTTTCCTGTGTTTTTTTAATTATTGGCCGGCGCTGTTTTTTCGCGCGCGGCTGTGGATCGCGTACAGTTTTTTAATTTCTGTTACGAGAATTTTTGACGCGTAAACGCATTGCTCCTCGGTGTTGTCCGGGGAAAAACTGATCCGGATGGCGCCGTCGATGGAGCTCTTGCCGACGCCCATGGCGGTGAGCACGGAACTCCTGTTTTTCTTGTGGGAGGAGCAGGCCGATCCAACTGAAACGTATATTCCGTAATTTTCCAGCGTATGGAGGATGACTTCGGCCCGAAGGCCCGGGAAGGAAACGTTAAGGACGTAGGGCGAACTGCCTTCCTCGGGGGTATTGACGCTGCAGGCGCGGATGCTTCCGGTCAGCGCTTCTTTGAAAATATTCCGCATCTTTACCGCTTTAAGATAATTTGCCTCGATGTTTTCGCAGACCAGCCCGGCGGCAGCGGCCATTCCGCAGATAGCGGGAAGATTTTCGGTGCCGGAACGTTCTCCGCCTTCCTGGCCTCCTCCGTACAGAAGCGGCCTGAGTTTCACGTCTTTGCCCGCGTACAGGAATCCGATGCCTCTCGGCCCGTGGATCTTGTGGGCGCTCACGGATATCAGATCCACGCCCATCTTTTTCACGTCCACAGGGAGTTTGCCGAAACTCTGGACGCAGTCGCAGTGGATCAGCGCCCCGGGCCGGAGCTTCCTGACGAGCTTAACGATCTCCTCTATCGGCTGAATGGCTCCGGTCTCGTTGTTGACGTGCATCACGGAGACCAGCGCCGTATCATCCGGCCTGATCAGCTCTGTCAATTTATCCAGATTGACGCGTCCGTCGCTGTCAACCGGTATCGCTTCAATCTCGTACCCGGCATCCCGCATCGACAAGGCGCTTTCGTTGACAGAAGGATGTTCCACGGCGGATACGAGCACATGCCTGCCCAACCTGGGATTGGCCGGAAGGATGCTCCTGAAGACCCAGTTGTTGGCCTCGGTAGCGCCCGAAGTGAAATACAGTTTTCCGAACCCGGTCCCCCCGATCAGTTCCAGCAGTTTGTTCCGGGCGGCCGTCAATTCTTTTTCCGCCTGAAAACCCATCCTGTGAAGCGAAGAAGGATTGCCGTACAGCCTGTCGCACACGTCGTTCATCACCCGTGTGATCTCATCCCGCTGGCGTGTGGTGGCGCTGTTGTCGAAATAAAAAGTTGACTCTTCCCGGGAGCGTTTCTGATATTTTTCGTAAAGGTCGAACCGCTTGACACGCGTCCGCTCGATGGAATTGTCCAGCCGCCACTTCTCTATGTCGCCGTGATTGCCCTTAAGAAGCACCTCGGGCACCTTGCGGTCCCCTATGACCTCGGGCCTGGTATACTGGGCATACTCCAGCAAAATATCCGAATGGGATTCGTTTTCGTAAGCTTCGCTGGAAGCCAGTACTCCGGGCACCAGCCGGGCAATGCAGTCCGCCACTGCCATAGCGGGTATCTCTCCGCCCGTCAGCACGAAATCTCCCATTGAGATCTCCTCGTCAACGATGTCATCGATGACGCGCTCGTCGATCCCCTCGTAATGGCCGCAAATGATCACCAGCCTGTCCATATCGGCGAGCCGCCTGGCGGTCTTCTGGTCGAAAGGCGTCCCCTGCGGAGACATGTAAATCGTATAAGGTTTACGCCCGTCCTCTGCCAGATGATCCCGCAGCACCGCCTCGTACGCGGACTTGACAGGCTGATATGACATAACGAGCCCCGGGCCTCCGCCGTAGGGGTAATCGTCAACTTTTCCCTGCTTGTTTTCGGTGTAATCTCTGATCTGGTGACAATCTATTTCCAAAAGACCCGCTTTTATCCCCCGCGCCACGATGCTCTCTCCGAAGACCGCGCGGAACATATCAGGAAACAGGGTCAATATATCAATCCGCTTCATAATGAATCAAGACAAATAAACTTCTTTAAGGCCCGGAAGAAGTTTAACGAAAACCAGTCCGTTTTCAACGTCCACGCGCCTCACCACCTGAGCGATGGAAGGCAGATAAAGGACTTGTCCGTCCGGCGTCTTTACGCCGTAAATGTCGTTGCTGCCCGTAGGCTGTACTTCGAAGATTATTCCCAAAAGGCTCACGCCATCGGCGTCAGTCCGGTACGTTCCGGAAGTTTCCGCCTCCCCGGCCGCTTCGTCCGTCAGTTCATAAACGGAAGAGCCTATGAGATCGCCTATGTAGTAAGTATCCTCCGGAAGCTCCACCGCCTCGTCCCGCCTTACGAAGATCTGGGCGCCTCTGAAAAGTTCGGCAGTGTTCCTGTCGTTGACGCCGTCCAGCATCAGGATGACGGTATTGCCGTTCAGGGAAGCGTACGAGACCTTGTACCTCCCGGAAAGCTTCTTGAACTGACCCGCCGAGGAAGGCAGTTTTACGTCGACTTCCTCGGTACTTTCGAATCTTTCCGGCCAGTCGGTCAAAGGCTTCACTTTAAGCGCGCCGTGGACTCCGTGGACACTGACGATCTCTCCGATGAGCAGGTTTTTAAGCATAAGCGATGGCTCCTCCTGCGTTCGCGCATTCCGGTCAAGGCACGTACGCACGTCGATCCGGGATCCCGGGACAACACGTACTGTCCCCAAATCCTTTGCCGGCTGCCCGTGTCAACTGTTCACGATGTCCGGCCGGCTGTCGGCGAAGCGACGGGCCTCGACGAAAATGGCTGTAAATTAAATCAGGTTGTCAATCTTGAGAGATATTACTCTTTATCGACAATATCAACATATACAGGTTTGGGGTTGTTCCGGAACGCGGCCTTCACAACGGTCCTGAGCGCCTTGGCGACTCTGCCCTCGCGGCCGATAACGCGTCCCATATCGTCGGGAGCAACACTCAACCTTAAAACAGTATTATTTTCATTTTCCGCAACTTCAACTGAAACCTGATCAGGATCATCCACCATCTGGCGGACAATGTTAATTAAAAAATCTTCCATATCTAATTTCTACTCCTCAACCAAAGGAAATAATGATAAAGCGTCATGCGTTTATTGTACACGCATTCCGCACAGCCTTACACGCAGCTTGACCAAGCATTACGCGTTCTCCTGGACCTTCTTAAGCAAAGCCTTGACCGTATCGGTGGGCTGAGCGCCCTTCCTGATCCACTCGTTGGCTTTTTCGAGGTCGATCTTCACCTCTTCAGGATCCACCAGCGGATTATAGGTACCGATCTCCTCCACGAACCTGCCGTCTCTGGCATAGTGGGACTCGGCGACTACCACTCTGTAAAACGGAGCCTTCTTGGCGCCGATTCTTCTAAGTCTGATCTTAAGCATTATTTTTCACCTCCATACGTAAAAATTAATTTATTCACAAAAAGTGTCGATCTGCAATTGACCCGCACTATATTGCGTTCACTTTTAACCGCCCCCTCCCGGGAAATTGTCCGGGAAATCGGTGGGGAATCCGCCGGGCATCCCGCGGCCGAAGCCCTTCTTCCCCATGCCGCCTTTCGTCATCTTCTTCATCATCGCACGCATGTCCTCGAACTGGCGCATAAGCTTGTTGACGTCCTGGACCGTGGTGCCGCTGCCGGCGGCGATCCTTTTCCTGCGGCTGGCGTTCAGCAAATCGGGGTTGCGCTTTTCCTTGGGCGTCATGGAGCAGATGATGGCCTCTATCTTCGAAAGCTGCTTCTCGTCGATCTGGGATTCGTTGATCTGGGACGCTCCGGGGATCAGTTTCAGCAGGCCCCTGAGGCCGCCCATCTTCCTGATCTGCCTGAGCTGGTCGAGGAAATCGTCGAGCGTGAACGTCTGGGCACGGATCTTCTTCTCCAGCTCCACCGCCTGCTTCTCGTCGTACATCTCCTGCGCTTTTTCAATGAGCGTCAATACGTCGCCCATGCCCAGGATCCTGTCTGCCATGCGCTTCGGATAAAAAACTTCGAATTCGCTGAGTTTTTCCCCGGAAGACGCGAATTTGATGGGCTTTCCGGTGATGGAACGCACGGACAACGCGGCGCCGCCTCTCGTATCGCTGTCCAGCTTGGACAATATCACGCCGGTTATGTCCAGATCGTCGTTGAACGCCTTCGCCACGTTGGCCGCTTCCTGGCCGGTCATGGCGTCGACTACCAGCAGGATCTCGGAAGGATTCAGCGCTTTTTTCAGCTGCTTCAGTTCCTCCATCATATCCTCGTCTATCTGAAGACGGCCGGCGGTATCCACGATCACCGTATCGTTCAGGCTCCTGAGCGCCTTTTTGACTGCGTTCACCGCTATCTCCACCGGTTTGCCGCTGTCCTCGGTATACACCGGAACGTCTATCTGCTTTCCCAGCACTTCCAGCTGTTTGATAGCCGCGGGACGGTACACGTCGCAGGCCGCCATCAGCGGTTTTCTGCCGTTTTTGCGAAGATTCAGGGCAAGCTTCGCGCTGGCGGTCGTCTTGCCGGCGCCCTGCAGGCCGCACATAAGGATCACGTTGGGGGGCTGCTTCGAGAAATCCAGTTTGTAGTCGTCGGCGCCCAGCAGTTCCACCAGCTCGTCGTCAACGATCTTAACGATCTGCTGCCCGGGAGACAGGCTCTCCATTACGACCTGTCCCACCGCCTTCTCGGAAACGCGGCTCACAAAATCCTTGACGACTTTATAGTTGACGTCAGCTTCCAGCAGCGCCAGACGTATCTCACGCATAAGGTCCTTGACGTCCTTCTCGGTGACTCTCGTCTGTCCGCGAAGGCGCTTCATCGTCGCCTGTAATTTTGCAGCTAAACTTTCAAATGCCATTTATCTTCTCCGTGTCAACTAAATGCGGTCCGGTGTAAAGCCGCGTCAAAGCTCCGAAATGATCCCGGTCACTTTTTCGTATACGCTGTCAAGCAGATCTGCTTCATACCCGGAAAGGCCGCTTCGGTCGATCTCCGATATCCCGGTCTGCACTTCTTCCAGCTTTTCCCGAAGTTCCCGGAACCGCCCGAACATTCCCAGCTTCTCCTCCAGTTCCAGCAGCTGCTGTTTCCCTTTAGTGATGAAACTGTGGGCGCCCTGGCGGGACATTCCAAGCGCCTCCCCGATCTCGGCGAGGCTCATATCGTTGCTGTAATACATGTTCATGACTTCCAGCGTGCTCTCGTTGAGCAGAGATCCGTAGAAATCCATAAGCATGCTCATCTCGTAAATCTCGGATTTTGATTTAGATCTCACGTTCGTCTCCCCTTCCTGCGCCGCTGTCAGATCAATTGCACTTATTAGGTGTCAACCTAAAGCACTTGACAATGATACCATATGCTGCGGTCCTCTGTCAATCTCTTTTTCATAAAAAAAGCCGCGGAATTTTTATGTTTTTCTGCGGCTGCTGCGATATATCTCCAAGCTTCAAACTTCGATAAATTCAGTTCGATCGTGTCCGACCGGTTGCGGCGTTGCCCCGGTACGGTCAACTGCTCATTTCCTGTGCCTGTAGACCGGCACGTGGTTTCTGAAAAGCTTGCCCAGCTTCAGCGGGAAGACGATGACCCATCCTCCCACGGCACCCACCGTTGCCTGAAGTATCTGATAAGGCAGTTTAACGATGGATTCCGCCATAGTGCTGTATACCCAGGCCCTTCCGAAAGTATAGCCAACCACCATGATCACGGCTCCGGTCAGCACTCCGATGGCGCCAGCCAGCGCCTTCTTGTTATTAAAAGTCTTGTGCGCTATCAGCGATATCACCGCCGCCTGTACTCCGTGCACCACCAGCGACACGAACATCGCTTTGGGATAAAAGAAGAAATCGCCCAGAAACGCTCCGAGGCCTCCGATCAGCGCCGCGGCAACGGGATCCAGCATCAGTGCGGAAGTACATATCACCACGTCGTTTAAATACAGATGTCCCCCGGGAACGGTGATCCCTTTGGCGCTCATCAATATGTTGAGCCCCATGAATATGGCGCTTATGCATATCCACAGCGTTTTGTTCTGTATATTTTTGAAAGAGACCATGGCAAATACCTCCTTGACATCGGTATAGCGTGCAGTTTATACTAATTTTGGCATTATAAAAATAACCAGTTTCGAACTTTTTTATAATACCAGATCACACGCGCCGCGAGGCCTCGATCTACCCGCCCAGGAGGTGCCTGACAATGAACAGACAGCCCGGTTCCGAACCGCTCTACCTGAAGCTGTACAAAAAACTCGTGTCGGATATTTCCGAGGGTCTCTACCGGTCCGGCGAAAAGCTGCCTTCCAAGAGGGTCATCTCGGACAACACCGGCCTGAGCCTCGTGACGGTGGAACATGCCCTGGAACTGCTGGCCGACGAAGGCTACGTAGTCTCAAAAGAACGCAGCGGCTGTTACGTTTCATTCTCGCCCGGTCAATACGGTCTCCCTTCTTCCCAGCCGCTTCCTGACCGGTCCCGCACCGGTATCCTCAACGCTCCCGAACGGATCGAACCTGCCTTTTCCCCTATGAAAGCCGAAGACCTGCCGAGCCGGTCGTTCCCCTTCACCGCCTGGGCCAAAACGGTAAGGCAGATATTGACGGAGCGGGAACGCAAGATATTCGAAAAGTCCCACAACAGAGGCCACGCCGAATTGAGAAACGCATTGTCCGAATTCCTTGCCCGCAGCCGCCAGATCAAATGTTCTCCGGAAGACATAATCATCGGCGCCGGTTCCGAATACCTGTACGTCCGCCTGATACAGCTGCTGGGAAGAGACAGGATATACGCCGTCGAGTCGCCGTCCTACGAAATGATCTCTAAAGTATATACCGCCGAAAACGTAGATTTCGAGATGCTGAAGATCGGAAGCGGCGGCATCTTGAGCCGCGAGCTGGCGTCAACGAAGGCCTCGGTGCTGCACGTGACTCCCTACAGAAGCTTCCCTTCAGGCGCCACAGCCCAGGTAGGCAAGCGCATGGAGTACATAAAATGGGCCGCTGCAGAAGGCAGATATATCATCGAAGACGACGTAGAATCTGAATTCTCCGTGCTGTCAAAAAAATACGATCCGCTGTTCACGCTCTCGTCGTCGGACAACGTGATCTATATGAACAGTTTCTCCGTTACCTTGTCCCCTGCCCTCAGAATAGCATATATGGTCTTGCCTGAAAAACTTTCCGAAGAATACCGGGCCAGGCTGGATTTTTATTCCTGCCCCGTACCTACTTTTGAACAGCTGGTGCTCGCCCGGTTCATACGTTCCGGGGAATTCGAACGTTACATAAACAGAGTGCGGCGCGAAAAGCGCAGCGCATTGCGCCAAAGCGAAAGATCCAGCCGCGGCAGTCGATAACCGTACGGCCTGAACACGGTCCGAAACCGGCATAGACCACCCCACGGAAAAGGGCTCGAACGCTGTCCGCGCGACAGCTAGGTCAACGGTCCGGTCAACGGCGCAGTCGAAAGCTCAGACCACCGTAAATCCCAGTTCCTCCACCGCGCTCCTGAGCACGGCTTCGTCCACGTCCTTCTCGAGCGTCAATGCGCATTCCTTCTTCTCCAGATCCGGAGCGGCCTCCGCCACACCCTCTAAAGACTCCAGCGCCTTCTTCACTCTGGCGGCGCAATGCACGCATTTCATACCTTCGATATTTATTATCTTTGTCATAGGATCATCGCTCCTTTTCGTATCCAGACCGCTCATCCATTCCCTGAGCGTTGCCGCCGTTTCCGGCAGCGTCTCTATCCTGTCGTCGTGCATAAATTCCAGCATCAGGCCGCGGCTGTCGACACCGGAGGGCCAGGGCTCCCGCGAAAGGATGCCAAGATAAGCTTCCCACTCCTTTTTTCCATCCCGCAGGGGAAATCTGGAGCTCGCGTTCCAGTTAAAAACGTGGACGCTGAGAACGTGAGGGTTCATTGCCCGGGCAGAATCGATATTGTACCCGAAAGGCCTGAACTGGTTGGGCTGCCAATAAAGATAGACGTTGCCGTTTCCCGTCCCGTCTATGAACCTGAGCGCGCTCCCGTAATCTTCCGTCACCGTGTAATTATGGCATTCCAGGGCGACCTTCAGCCCGTTCCTCCCGGTGTACTCCCCGATCATATCCGCCTCGGCGCATATGGCTCCGAATTCATCAGGCGTATATTTATCCGGCGACCTGGTTCCGCCCCATACTCTGACAATGCCCGCTTCCAGCGCCAGCGCGCTCTCGCATACTTTCTTAAACTCGTCCGGCACCGACCCTGCCGCAGCCGCTTCGCCTGTTATCCTGTAATAGGAGCCGTAAGACGGCACGAACAGGCCAGCTTCCCTTGTCAGTCTTCCCGTTTCGGCAGCGGCCCGGACGTCTCCCGGCGGCACGTGTACGTCACCGCCCCATTCGACGGCCTTGAGGCCAGCCTTTGCCGCGGCCCCCACGATCTCTTTCACGCCGTATTTTCTGAAAGAAATGGAAACAAGTCCCGGATACAGTCTTCCCATCTGAGTCCCCGCGCCTCCGTCAAGCCATCGAAGCCAGCATGTCCCCGGTCACTTCGTACCTCGGAGCTGCGCCGTTCTTAAGGGCAATAAACTCCTCCGCCATATACTCCGCCATCCTCCTGACCTCGCTGCCCGAGCTGCCGGCAATATGCGGCGTCAATATCACGTTGGGCAGAGAGTAGAATAAATGGCCTTTTTCCGGGGGTTCCGGCCAGGTGACGTCAAGTATCGCGAATATGTCCTTCCTGGCCTCCAGGACCTTCACAAGGCCCTTCTCGTCGACCTGGGCGCCGCGACCCGTGTTGATGAACGTAGAATACTCCGGCAACATGGCGAAAAGGCTCCCCGTCAGCATGCCTTTGGTAGATTCTATGTTAGCCGAATGGTTGGATACGGTCCTGCAGGTGGAGAACAGCACTTCCAGCGTATCCACCTTAACCGCTCCCAGTTCCGCGGCTTTTTCAGCTGTTATAAAAGGATCGTACACGTATACGTCCAGCCTGTGTTCTTTTAATTTTCTGATCAGCCCGCTGCCTATGGCTCCCGCGCCGATGATCCCCACGGGACAGCCGTAATTTCCCGGAAAACGGCCGAATACCGAGGCACCGCCCCTGTAGTCTCCGCCGCTTGCCAGAAGAGACGAGTGGAAAAAGCCTTTGTTTGCCAACAGTATCTGGGAACAGGCGTACTCGATGACCGGCACAGCGTTGGCCTTCCAGGCGCTGAACACGCGCACTCCGGCTTTAAGAAATGCGGGAGCGAAATGCTTGACGGATCCGGCGGCGTAGAATACGGCTTTCAGGTTGGGAAAAAACTTTCTTACGTCCTCTTCCGCGATCACCGGCATGCCCCAGGTGGAAAAAACATATTCCACGCCCGAGAAATCTTTAACGCCTAAATCGGCAGAAGAAAACACGGTATCGGACGCGAGCCCCGCCTCTTCTTTAAGCAGCGCCGCCACGTTCCGGTGGTACACCCGTCCGATCTGGAAACCGTCTCCCAAAAAAATAGATCTCATAACAATATGTCCGGGCCGCTAAAAACACGGCCATAATAAACAAATACTCAGTATTTAAGAAAGTCCGATCTGTGCTCGAAAGCGTTGATCCTGAATCCCCTGTTCTTAAGCATCCTGCTCTTGAGGATCACCATATTGGGGTCGGTCTTGAGAATGCCGGCAATATGCTCTACGCTTTCTCCCTGCCTGGCCAGTTCCAGAAATTCGTCGTCGTCAATTATAAGGGCGGCGGCGAAGCGGTTGGCCTCCAGCTCGGTCCTGTCGGTAAGATCTCCGACTTCGGAATCCTGTATGAAACTGTATTTGGCCCGTTCCTGATGAAGCTGATCGTGCCCCAGCTCGTGGGCGCATACCAGTTTCCTCATATCCTTGTTAAGCCTGTCGCTGAGTACGATATACCTGTTTCTCTTAATGTAAACGTACATGCCCTTGAGCGTCCCGATATCGTCGGTCTGCACCGTTATGCCGAGGCACTGGCAAAGCTCGAACGGATCAGTGGTATAATATTTTTTGGAAAGAGCGATCGCTTTCTGCTCTATGTAATCGACAGTCAAAAAACCACCTCCGGCGGATCTTCTCGCCGGTTATTTTATCATTTCCTAAAAGGGATGGCAAGCGGCGCGGAACGTCCATTCGCGCCGCGCCGCCCCTGCCCCTTCACGTATCTCAGTTCTTTCCGTATTTAGCCTTGTTCTTCTCTCTGGAATCCCAGTAGAGCTCGTTAAGCTTGCGAATGACCTTATCCTTATCGTCTTCGCTCAGAGATCCTCCCGCGAACATGGCGCCGGCGCTGGCCAGCAGCCTGGCCACGTCCTGCGCGGCGGAAGAGCCGCCTCTTTCGGAAGCTTCCTGCACGTACCTGTCCTCGTCCGTAAACAGCGAATCCACCGGAACGTTGAAAACGTCCGCGAACTTGGAAACTATCTCGGTCTGCTTGGGGTAGCATCTTCCCTGCTCGTAATTTATGATAGTCCTTTTGGAAACGTCGACCAGCTCGGCCAGCTCTTCCTGGGTATATCCTCTTTCAAGCCTGAGTTTCTTGATCTTTTCTCCGAAAATCATAGCGCACCTCCGTCATGCAATGGAAAAGTGAAACAAATTTCACCGCTATTATGCACCGTATTTCACCCGCTGTCAAGCACTTTTTTCGCATTTTGCAAATTTTTTTCGCAAAACTTTTTCGCTAAACTTTTTTCACCTGATTTTATCGAAAAATATTGACGCGACCGGAAAACCGAAATTGCGCCCGATCAGTATTGCCGGAACTCCAGCACGGCGCTCTTGCCGTCGAAACCCGCCTCGGCCCCTGGGAAAAACGCCCTCGCGTTGTCCAGAAACTCCGAAGGATCCGATATCCGCTGGGAAAAATGCGTAAGCCAGAGCCTCTCGGCCTTGGCCTGTTTCGCGGTAAGGCCCGCCTGCGAGAAAGTCATATGCCCGTATTCCCAGGCCGTTTCCGCCTGGTCGTCCGTTCCGTAAGTGGATTCGCATATAAGCAGATCCGCATCCTTCGCGCCTTCTGCCAGCGTGCGGCAGTACCTCGTGTCTCCCGAAAAAGCCACCTTGATGCCGCGGCGCCGCTCTCCCATCACTTCTTCCGGCCTGACGCATACGATGCCGCCGTCTTTTTCCGAGAACTCCACGTTCTCACCGTTCTGGAGCTTCTTCCAAAGCACTTTAGGCACCCCCAGCGCTTCGGCCTTTTCCGGGAAAAACCTGCCCCGGCGCCCCAGCTCGAAAGAGTATCCGCAGCTGACCACCCTGTGATCCGTAGGAAAAGCCCTGAGCCTGGCCATATCGGGCCAGTCGGGCAATATATCGTGCAATACCAGTCCCTCTGCAGGCGTTTCCACCGGAATTATCTCGAAAGTGGTCTTCCCCGCCAGCGCCAGAAGCATGGCAAACTCCTGCCGGACCGATCCGCCGTCCCTGACCGGGCCCGTGATATAAAGAGGCCTTGTCCGCTCGCCCAGATTCAGGCTCTGAATAAGGCCGGGGATGCCGAACACGTGGTCTCCGTGATAATGAGTGATCGCGATAACGTCCACGCGCATGAGATTGACGCCGAGCTTCCTCGCCGCCGTCTGCGTTCCCTCTCCGCAATCGATCAATACCGATCTGCCGTCCAGCGTAAGCACGCAGGAGGTCAGCGCCCTTTCAGGCAGGGGCACCGCACCGGCATTGCCAAGCATCGTTACTTCAACCATCTTTATCACCGCCGTCGCAGACTTTGAGGACCATCCCGAGAGCCTCTTCTTTATTATAGCCCATAAGTCTCAGATATTCGCCGTATTTTACGGCTTCGCCCAGTTTGGGCCCCGGGGCAATGCCCCTGTCCATCAGATCCTGGCCGGTCACCGCGGGCCTCGCGATCCGGCTCAGGTAAACGTCGAAAGCCGCGGCGCATTTCTCCGTCAATGCCTTCCCCTGCGCCTCCGCCAGCACCTCCGCCAGTTTCAGCGCGTCTTCGGGGCGATCGGCTCCGTCGAATATCGTCAAAAGCTCCTCTTCGCCTGCGAAGCCCCTGCCGCAATCACCGAAATTGACCAGTTTCAGCGCCGTTTCCGCCGTATTTTCCGCGTATCTGATCAGCTTTTTATTGCCGCTGATCCGCCTCAGCCACGCAGCCCTGCCGAAGTCGCTGAAATACGCGGACGTTGCCGCCGAAACGAACCCCATTGCGTCGGAGCTGCTCCCGGACACCTTTTTAGCCGCCTTAACTGCCGCGGTCACCGGGCGCACGTCTGGCTCCAGCGCGCCGTTCCCCAGGAAAGCGGCCTCTATTTCAGGGAACCATTCCCCCAGCCTGTCCATCATACGCAGCCAGAAGAAATAATCGAAAGGCCTGCCTGCTTTCAAAAACGCCTTTTCGGTCTCGCCGTACACGCGCTCCGGAGAAAGGGCCGTCACGTCCATCCGGGAGCACAGCCGAAGCGTCTCATCCGCCACGGTGAATCCGAACCGGGCCGCGAACTGGGCCGCTCTGAACACCCTGAGAGGATCCTCCGCAAAAGAACCGTCGTCCACGTGCCTCAGCACTCCGCCTGCCAGGTCCTTCCTGCCTCCGAAGAAGTCAAGCACCTCCCCGGACAGCACGTCCTGCATTATGGCGTTGACGGTGAAATCGCGCCTCCTGGCGGCGTTTTTCGGCCCGATGAACGGATCTACGAACACTTCGAAATCCTTGTGCCCTCTGCCGGTGGCGTGCTCCATGCGCGGCATCGCGATGTCGATATCGTAACGCCTTAAGCTGAAGACTCCGAAACTGATGCCCATCTTTTTGACTTCGCCCAGCTCTCCCAGCAGCTTCTCCAGTTCTTCAGGCGCGATCCCGTGCACTTCGATATCCACGTCTTTAGAGACGGCCTCTTCGCCGCACGCAGCGCTCATAAGAATATCACGCACAAAACCGCCCACATAGTAGGCGCGTCCACCGCGTTCGGCTACCTTGCGGGCGATCTCCCTCGCCATATTTATGTTTTCGTTCTCTCTCTGAATATCGATCAATTTATCCACCTGGATCCGGAGCAGTCTCCCTAAGACCGGACGACCGCGCCGCTTATCGAATGACCGCCCGTATACCGGACAATTATCTTCCGATATAATCCAGCGGCTGTTTTGTTTCTCCGTTCAGTATCACCTCAAAGTGGAGGTGCGGCCCCGTTGCCCTTCCGGTCATGCCGGAATACGCGATCTTTTCGCCTTTCTGAACTTCTTCACCGACTTTAACAAGTATTTTAGACAGATGCGCGTATCTGGTCATATATCCGTTGCCGTGATCGATCAGCACGCAGTATCCGTATGATCCTTTTTCTCCCGCTTCGATCACCGTGCCGGATGCGGCGGCCCAAACCGACGAACCTGTATCGCACACTATATCAAGGCCAGAGTGGAATTTAGACTCGCCCGTAAAAGGATCGCGGCGCCAACCATAAGAGGAAGAAACGTGGTCGCCATTGACGGGATAATAGTCGGGATAATGGTCGCGGTAATATTTAATATCGGCCTTTTCGCTGTCGAGATGGTCGATAAGTTCCGAAGTCTGCGCTGTCTCTCCCAGCACTTCTATGATGGCCGTCTTCGCTGCGTCAATATCTCTCGTGGCCTGATACAGATTTCCCGACCTGGACACGACTGAATCAAACAGATCCAGCTCAGACAGCGTGTCAATGAGCTCCTGCAGCTTTGCCTCTTCCGCCTCCGTCAACGACGTGAGATCGTCCTCGTGCTTCGCAATCAGCTCTTTGATGTACGCCTTGCTCTCTTCGACCTCGGTCTCTTTAACGTCCAGTTCCTCGCGTTGCTCTTTAGTGAGCTGCTCGTACTTGTTTATCACGGAGTTCAGCAGGCTGATCTTGTCGTTCAATGATCTCTGTATCGACTCGTTCTGCCCGTTGAGGCTTTTATTGCTGAGCATCAGTTCTTCATTGGTGCGCTTCATCTGGCAGAATCCGAGAGCTGCGACCAGGCAAAGTCCTACCGCCAGCGCGGCTCCCAGCGATTCGAATACTGCAGTGCCGAAAACGTCCTTAAGGCCGGTCCGGAATCTGCGTGCGGAAACTGCTTTTCTCCTCACGTAGACTTTTCTGGCCGTGCGGCGGCTGACCCGTCCCTCGGCAACGCTGAGCCAGAGGCGGTCAACAACTTTTTTTGATTCTGCTTTATCCGATGCGTAAAACCGCATGTGATCGTTTCTCTCGTTTCCGTACGGCGGACCGTGCCGTAGCAGGTCCTGCGCGCCATGCTGCTTTTTTCACTTTTTCCCGCGCCGCAGCCCGCCGCTTCCCGCTGAGGCAGAAGGCGCCGACAAAAAGTCATTGGTCATTTTACCACGTTTTCCGTCAAAAAGCAACCCCTGTGTTTAAGCTTCTTTTTCGCGCCGGGCCGAAGAAAGCGAAAAAACATGCCAACGCGGATATGGCGGAACTGGCAGACGCGCACGGTTCAGCTCCAGTCACCTCGGTGAAAAAAGCTGCCGCGAAGTAAGCCCCGCTCCCGGATCTCGCTGACCGGGTCAAAAACAGCGAAAAACATGCCAATGCGGATATGGCGGAATTGGCAGACGCGCACGGTTCAGGTCCGTGTGAGAGTTCTCTCATACAGGTTCAAGTCCTGCTATCCGCACTCCAAAACAGCCTCGAGATCAACGTCCCGGGGCTGTTTTCGTTCTTGGTTTCGGTTTAATTCATTCGGTTCTCAAACGGCCGTTTCACGCACTTTCTTCTCCGTCAGCATTGTAAGCATTGACCGCCTCGAGCTCATCCAGATCATCGTAATCACCGGCCTCAATCCGCTCCAGCAGGTATTCATAATACTGCTCCCGCTTCTCCGCCAGATCCGGATCGCCGGAATAATCGTCCACGAAGATCCCCTGTTCCACCAGCCGCCCGTCATCGTCGTAAAGATCGATGTGACCGTAGAACTTCGTCTTCAGCCCGATACACACGCTCAGCCTGCCGTTCTTTTCCCGGATAATGATCTCATCCACCAGCAGCCGCAGCGCGGAGTTGCTCACTGCCTTGTTTTCGATGATCTCGTCGATCAGGGCAATGCCGCTTTTCATCTCCGCCCGTCGCCGCTTCACCGTCTCGCCGATGTTTTTGAGCGCGTCAATTTCCTTCTGCATCCTGGCAATATCCGCCTCGCAATCCGCCAGCATTTTCGTGTAGATCTCCGCGTGCTCCCGGTCGCGGATCCGCTCCAGCAATATCTCTTTCTGATCGTTGATCCTGAGA